>ERZ778517.2-NODE-2-length-252865-cov-15.817096_pt1 | contig 252865 bp, 187 predicted proteins | sample MGYA00510341_ERZ778517 | MGnify/ENA primary metagenome ERZ778517 (study PRJEB29527, sample SAMN07138964) | mouse gut metagenome | material: feces | host: mouse | place: China:Nanjing | collected 2016-01-25 ...
ACTGAAAATTAAGTGTTTAACAGCATAAATTTAATTTTTGTCATCTACTAAATATCACTATATATACATATCTGCATCTTAATTATGAATATAAACATTTTTACGAGATTAATCGCTCTCAAAGACGGCCTATCTCCATCACCATAGCCTCAAAATTATCCCGGTCTGAAGCTCGATTTTTCATTCGGTTGCGATAGGTGTACACCGTATTGACCGACAAATTGAGGAAACGTGCTATCTTGCTGCTGTCATCCAGCCCGAGACGCATAAATGCAAGTATTCGAAGTTCCGGAGTAAGCTGACCGGCGTTTTCGTCGCCAAGTTTGAAACCGTCTTTCATCAAGGCATTGACATCACGGATAAATGTCGGATAAATATTGATGAATGCCTCATCAAACTCTCTATAAAACAATTCCTTTTGTTCATCTTCCAGTTTACCGGTACGCATCAGATGATAAAGTTCTTCGGTCTGACCGGCTGCCAGTTTTCGCGATACAACCTTACACACATCCTGCATCTTGTCCATATATATATAGCATAACGACAGGAAACGCCCGAGATAGACCTCCTTTGTAGCATTGGCCCTGGCAAGCTCGTCTTTTGCATCGGCCAATTCGGCACGCTCTCGTGCCCTACGGTAGAACAACACCCCCACCAATATCAGTATGACTATCATACACCCGATTATTATACATAAAAGTACTGTTGAGTTACGCTCGCTCTCCCTATAGGCATTGCTTATAAATGGCATCGCATCCGACACATGCACACTCCTTACAACAGCACCGCTACGCACCTCATTCTCCTCTGCTATAACGATATAGTCATACGCCCGCGACGCATCACCCGACTCATAAACCCATCGGCCCAACTGCTTGAGCGCTTCCCCGTCGATATATCCGCGTTGATTTTCAACCAAGGCCGTCAGGGCGATACAATAAGCCCAGTCGTCGTAGCGCTCCCTTCTGAAATAAGCAAGTGCGAGCATGCCGGTTGCATCGATAAAATTGGGATGCGACGCGTCAATTCCCGACAGATAGTCACGCAACGTAGCGATACTGAGCGAAAGATTATTGTCAGCAATATCAGCAGTCGCCTTATATAAAAAATAACCGTCATCCTCCTCTGCAAGTTCCGACACTAAAAGACGTGAAAACTCTCCGACCCGCTCAAGTAACTCCATGTTTACATCCCAATGCGAATAAATCGTTGTAAAATATATATATACCTGTCTCGCCGACTTATAAAAGGCGATTCTATTGCTTTTTGAAAGAGCGGACACATCAGTAGTATCAATGGTCACAATAGCTTCATGCATTCGTATTTTCAGCGGCATAAGTTCCATCGATCCTATTTCATACTTTCTCACATTCTCTATATCACCGTGAGCAAGCGCATCCTCCTTAGCTTCGGAGTAATACATCAGCATTGAATCAATCTGAAAATGACGGCCCTCGTCTATCAGACGCCCATACAGCCTTATACGCTCATCATAATCAGACGACGCCCTTATTGAATCGCGCAATTCGGCGATATTATGCGCCCGCGCATCAATCATATCCTCGCGATACTTAAACGAAGAGTCTATCTCATTGAGCAATCCACGCAATTTATCGCTCATCTCCACATCTCGGGCACATCCTGCACACGCTATAGTACAAGCGGTTAACAAACAACAAAGAAACAGGTAAAAGATTGAACGGTACATGGCTGGTAATTTTGAGCGGCGAATATAATCATTATCTACCACCCATACAACAATTAACGGCCGTTTCTCACGAAATGGCCGTTAATTGTTGCCTTATTAAAGGCTTCCAAACCTAACATAAAACACATTTACTTTTATGCACTATTTACATTCGTCGCATTAATTGATTCTAACAATCTATACTAACCCTAAAATAATTATTAATACCAATTTTTTCACACGAATCAAAGAGAATTCGCTATTGTATTGCAAAGTAAGCTATCTTTTTCTGTTATTTTTTCATTGTTGTACCCAAATATAAATATACTTCATATATTTTATAAACTATACATCTTGATAATCACATATTTAATATTTTAAAATATAGATATTAAATCGAGATAAATTTAGCGGAAACAAGACGCCATAACACACTGTTTCGGATATTCCAGGAGATATTAAGAACTATTTTTACACTTGTGAAGACAAGTAGTAGCACCATATCGGCTGCCAGCTTGCAGAAAATTGCCATATAATGAAAAATGACTACCTTTGCCGCAAATTCCGAACAAGCCACGACAGCCGCAATGAATATAACCGAATTCAGGCAAGCGATAAAACCATGGATGCTCCCGATAGCTATGCTTACGGGAATAATATTCCACGACAGCATCCACTATCTGGCATTTCTATCGCCATACCTCATATTTACAATGCTTCTGCTCACATTCTGCAAAATTAATCCTAAGGAATTTCACATAGGCAGATTCATATGGATACTACTTGCAATCCAGATTATTGGAGCAGTGGCCGTATACATTGCCATAGCTCCGGCTAGCACCGATATCGCACAAGGCACATTTATATGCATATTCTGTCCAACAGCCACAGCAGCGCCGGTAATCACAGGAATGCTTGGCGGATCAGTGACTATGTTAGCCACATATTCTCTCATCAGCAATATTTCAGTGGCCATGCTGGCACCTGTTCTGTTCTCCTTCATAGGATATAATTCCGATATATCCTTTATGGACTCGACACTTCTCATAAGCCAGCGCGTACTCCCTCTTATCCTCGCTCCTCTGGCTCTTGCGCTGCTATTCAGGGCATATATGCCACGCGTGCATGCTGCGATAGCATCTCGCCAGTCACTGTCATTCTACCTTTGGGCATGCGCCCTTATCATTGTTGTCGGAAATGCCGTCAGCTTCATAATCCACGAGCCCGCATCACGAGTTCCTGAGATGATTATTATCGCAGCGGCCTCGCTTGCGGTATGTGTGTTGCAATTCGCAATCGGCCGTATCGTAGGACGCAGATATGGCGACAGGATTTCCGGAGCGCAAGGACTCGGCCAGAAAAATACGGTATTGGCAATATGGATGTCGCTGACATATCTCGACCCTATAGCGTCGGTCGGGCCTGCGGCATACGTGGCCTGGCAAAATATCATAAACTCCCTACAGCTATATCTCCGGAACCGAAATGATAAAATTGGTATCAAAAGAAATGCTTGAACACAGATTCAGGAACTTTTACGGGACACAGACGTTAACCTATATAAATAAGGTGCACTATGGACAGCATGTATGAAATACTCATGGGGCTTCCACTATTCAAAGGTGTAAGCCACGATAAAATATCCGAGATTGTGGAAAAAGCCAAATTCCACTTTCTCAAATATACAGAGGGCAACCCGATTATAAATGCCCACGAACCATGCACACACATCAAGTTTGTGATAAGCGGGAGCGTACGCTCTACTATTTCCAACTCCGACGGACGTTTCAAAGTGTCGCAGACTTTGCATGCGCCATGTGTAATAGCGCCCGAATTCCTCTTCGGCAAAGCCCCGTTCTACCCGAATTCAGTATTTGCTCTTGAACCTACCGGTGTATTGCAGATTTCTAAAAACGACTACATGAAAATTCTTTATACCACTGAGATATTCATGTACAACTTTCTGAACACCCTGTCGATGAGCGCCCAGAAAGTCGTAGAAGGCATCCTGTCGATTACCGCAGGCTCCCTTGAAGAGCGTATCGCATTCTGGATTATATCACTGACTCAGAAAGGCGGACAAGACATTGCTCTCACATGCAAGGCTCGTGACCTGTATGCTCTGTTCGGGGTACAGCGCACTTCGTTCATAGCCACACTCGAAAGCATGAAGCAGCGCGGCATTATTGGCTATGACAATCAGGAGATACGTATCCATTCACGAGACGCGCTTCTCGAGATACTGAATACCTCGGCCGACTGAAATCTACACACTGCAACAATTTCTCGACACTGACATAAAACGCTTCACCCCGATATCGTGCGGATATCGGGGTGAAGCGTTTTATAACTTATTCGTTTTTACTGCTACTCCTCGACAAGCTCGCAAAGCAGAGTGGCCGACGACGATCCGACAACCCTCACTTTGACGAAATCGCCTACCTTAGCATTGCCGCGCGGGAACACACACGCCTTGTTCTGGCTCGAGCGTCCCACCATCTGCTCCTTGGAGCGCTTGGCCACGCCTTCCACAAGCACATCGAGCACACGCCCCTCGTCACGTCGGTTGGACTCGGCCGACAGTCGATTCTGCAACGCAATCATGCGGTTGAGACGCTCGATTTTCACATCTTCGGCCACATTATCGGGCATAGTCTTCGCAGCAACAGTGCCGGGACGTTCCGAGTACTTAAACATGAACGCAGAGTCAAAGCCCACTTCCTCCATCAGCGACAGCGTCTGGAGGAAATCCTCCTCTGTCTCATCATGAAAACCGGTAAACAGGTCGGTCGATATGCCGCAATCTGGTATCATTCGACGTATCGCGGCTATACGGTCGAGATACCATTCGCGTGTATACTTCCTATTCATACTCTTCAACACGGCATTCGACCCCGACTGTACCGGCAGATGTATGTGACGGCACACATTAGGATAGCGCGCAATCGTAGCAATGATTTCATCGCTCATATCCTTTGGGTGACTTGTCGTAAAGCGTATACGCATGTCGGAAGCAGCCTGCGCCACTATGGCGAGCAAACCTGCGAAATCCACACGCTTGCCATCCTCTCCGACCCAGTCGTATGAATTTACATTCTGGCCGAGCAACGTCACCTCCCGGAAACCTCGGCTACGCAAATCGGCAACCTCGGCAAGAATGCTTCGCGGTTCACGGCTGCGTTCGCGTCCGCGGGTATAGGGCACAATGCAATATGTACAGAAATTATTGCACCCACGCATAATGCTGACAAAGCCGCTCACCCTATTGCCTGTAATCTTCATCGGTATGATATCGCGGTAGGTCTCTGTGGTCGAGAGTTCCACATTGATGGCCTTCTCTCCCGCCTCGACTGCGGCAAACAGTTCGGGCAGCGACAGATAGGAATCGGGGCCAGCCACAAGGTCGACACCATGATTGGCTATAAGGTCGTCTTTCACTCTTTCGGCCATACAGCCTATCACACCTACTATCAGCCTGCCTCCGCGCTTGCGCTTGACTGCGGCAAGAGCCTGCAGGCGGCCTACGATTTTCTGCTCGGCATTATCGCGTATCGAACAGGTATTCAGCAATATGGCATCGGCATCATCCGGATTGTCCGTTACCGAATAGCCTGCCATGCCCATCACTGAGGCCACGACCTCCGAGTCGGCCACATTCATCTGGCAACCGTAAGTCTCTATATAAAGATGGCGACAGTCTTCAGCCGACAAGGTCGTAGCAGTTGTATCTGATTGTCTATTGCTCATTTGTATCAACTTTGTGCAACGAAAATTTGCTTTGTGGACGGTTATTTCCTAATTTTGTGCAAAATTACAAAAAGTAGGCCACTTTCTCGAAAAGACCACCTACCAATTTATTGTCATTACAATATCATTATCAAAATATTCAAGATATGGCATTCCCCGTTCTTACTCCGCAGGAAGTTGCCGAACTGATTAAAGATCAAGATACCTTAGGTCTGTCAGGTTTTACGGCATCCGGCACCCCGAAACTTGTCACTGAAGCACTGGCTGCGAAAGCTGAGCGCGAACATGCAGCCGGCCGGCCGTTCAAAGTAAACGTATACACCGGCGCATCCACCCAGGAACATGCCGACGGCGCCCTCGCCCGTGCCAACGCATTAGACCGCCGTTCGCCATACCAGAACACCCCCGATCTCCGCAAGCGCATCAACTCCCACGATGCACACTACTTCGACATGCACATCTCCGAACTTGCCCAGACACTGCGCTACGGTGAGCTCGGCGGCATCGACTTCGCCATCATCGATGCTGCAAGCGTCGACGACAAAGGCAACATCGTGCTCGGCTCAGGCGTAGGCAACATCCCTACTCTGGCCCGCATGGCCAAGAAGATTGTGATTGAGCTCAACAGTTCGATTTCGCCAGAGATTGAAGGATTCCACGATATATATATCCCCCTCGACCCTCCCTACCGCCGCGAGATACCTATATATAAGCCAAGCGACCGCATCGGCGACACCATTCTGCGTGTCGACCCATCCAAGATTATCGGCATCGTGAAGAGCGACGTCACCGACGGTGTGAAGAAGTTTTCCGAACTTGACGACATCAGCAAGCGCATCGGAGCCAACGTTGCCGGATTCCTTATCAGCCAGTATCGCAGCGGTGGCATACCCAAAGAATTCCTCCCTCTCCAGAGCGGTGTGGGTAATGTGGCCAATGCCGTGCTCTTCGGTCTTGCCGACGCTACCGAGATACCACCGTTCGAAATGTACACCGAGGTTATCCAGGATGCCGTAATCCACCTCATGGAACGCGAGCGCTGTAAATTTGCCTCAACATGTGCCATGACCATCACCGACGATGCCATGCGCCACGTGTACGACAACATCGAGTTCTTCCGCAATAAAGTGCTCCTGCGCCCGAGCGAAATCTCCAACAACCCCGAGGTAATACGCCGACTCGGTGTGATTGCCATGAACACCGCTCTCGAAGCCGACATCTTCGGCAATGTCAACTCGACACATGTGCTCGGCACAAAGATGATGAACGGTATCGGCGGTTCCGGCGACTTCGCCCGCAATGCCTACATCTCGATATTCTCATGCCCGTCGGTAGCCAAGGGCGGCCTCATCTCGGCAATCGTGCCCATGGTAGCCCACGTTGACCACAGCGAACACTCCGTAGACGTAATCATTACCGAGCAAGGTGTAGCCGACTTACGCGGCAAAGATCCCGTACAGCGTGCCGAAGCCATCATTGAAAACTGCGCACATCCCGACTACCGTCCGATGCTCCGCGAATACCTACGCCTCGGTATGGGACAGACTCCCCATACCCTTCGCGCGGCTTTCGCAATGCACGAGACATTCAACGCACAGGGCGACATGCACCTCACCGATTTCGGAAAATACCTCTGATAAGCAAATTTGCGCATAAATTTAATACTCGATTTCTTCCGGATATCTCACGGCATCATTTTATGAAGTGATTGCCCCTCCGGAAATATCCATTATACCAACGGCGATACCTCACGTATCGCCGTTGATGTTTATTCACAGTACATTAATTTAACATAACTTAATTAATTAACACCCGATTTTCGGATTTTTTGCAAAAATAAGCTCTCCTTGCAAAAATTTCAGAAAAAAAGTGTTTGCAATTCCAGGAAATGTATTAACTTTGCATCGTTTTTGAAGCTAAAAAATTGTTTTATTATTAATTACAAAACGAAATGAAAAAGTTAGTTTTATTACTTGCTGTTGTATTCAGCGTATCACTTTTCTCTTGCGGTGGCAACTCTAACGCCGAGGCTAACGCTGCTGACTCTGTAGTTGTAGAGGAAGTTGCTGTAGAGGAAGTTGCAGTTGTTGACAGCGTAGCTGCTGACAGCGTAGCTGCTCCCGCTGACTCTGCCGTTGTTGCTGAGTAATTTTTGCTCGCCCCAACACAGCAGTGAATTCCGTGCCATAGTGCACTCTGGAATCACAGCATGAAATAAGCTGACCACACAAAGTGATCAGCTTTTTTTATGCCCGTACGTCAGAGATATGCGCTACATCGACATCAGATCACGGAAAATATCAAGAGCCACCTTGATATCCTCCTCGCCGGCAATACTGTCGATTGCCACAACTCCGGGAGCCTCAAGCATGGTGAAGTTTATCCTGTCGTCAAGATTCTTCTTATCGTGATGCATCAACTCAAGCAGACGTGGATAGTCATCACATGTAATCGACGGAACACCGTAATGATCACGCACATAGCCAGCAATCTTGCGCAGCAGAGCTGTAGAAAATCCCTTGTGCATATGGCTTAATACAAGTTCCACCACAATGCCCCACGCCACAGCATAGCCATGGGGCACTGGCGCACCTTTCTCCATAGCCAGGCTCTCAAAGGCATGCCCTGCCGTATGTCCCAGATTGAGAGATTTTCTCAGCCCTTTCTCAGTAGGGTCCTCGGCGACAACACGCCGTTTCACTCCAACCGACGATTCCAACAGCTCAAGCATGCAATTGAAATCATGTACACATGGATTATATGCAAGTAATGCCGTAAGTGCCTCCTCGCCATCAAGCAAACCATGCTTTATCATCTCGGCGTAGCCTGAATACATCTCCGAATCCGGCAGCGATGAAAACATAGCTGTAGATATAACCACAGCCTCAGCCTCACGGAAAGCTCCGATTTCATTTTTAAGTCCTCCGAAATTTATACCCGTCTTTCCTCCGACAGAGGCGTCAACAGCCCCGAGCAGGGTAGTCGGGACATTTATAAACCGCATGCCACGCTTAAATGTCGATGCAGCAAACCCGCCTATATCGGTTATCATACCCCCACCGACATTAATCAACATGGAGTGGCGATTGGCTCCCAGCTTCTGCAATTCACTCCATATATGCGACAACGAGTCAAGATTCTTGTTGATATCTCCCGCCGGAACAGTAATCAGCCGAGCATCCGACAAGGCCGGACAATCGGCTGCTAAATAAGGCCATACAAGCATGGCGGTATTGCTGTCGGCGAGCACATAAACACCATGGGGATTGGCCGCAGCAATCAGTCCTGAAAGTTCGCGGGCCACTTCATTTGTAAATATCAGTTTCTGCATACAAGCGTTTCTTAATGTTCTTGATTTATAGTTGTTCGGGAATTACCGACACAGTTATATTGACATGCCGAATACGTCAAGAAGCAAAGGCAACCTCTCGGCAAGCACAGGCATCGACGGATACACGATATCGGCACCGGCATTGACAAGCTCTTTCTCAGGAATCGGCCCTGTTGTGACTCCGATGGTAAATGCACCCGATTCGGCGCCCGAGAGCACCCCCATGGGAGCGTTGTCAACAGCAATACTGCTGTCGGGCGTTGCTGCCGCTCTTTCCATAGCCCTCAGATAAGGCTCCGGATGTGGCTTTCCATGAACTACATCGCTCGAAGTAATCTGCATACCCGCAGGAAAGGCTCCCGGATAATCCCGGTCAAGACGGTCGATAAGCGAGCGCTGGCCTGAGCCGGTGACAAGTACCGTAGTAATGCCGCGTCGCATGAATTCGCCTATAATCCTATCAGCGCCCGGCATCGGTGAGACATCAGGCAGTTCTTTGAAATACTGTGTCTTGCGCAGATACAGAGCCTCACACTCCTCATCAGTGACATCGCGTCCGAATGCACGCTTGAACAACAGTCTTATCGTATCGCGTCCGGTGCGTCCTTCATACATGAAAAACTCGTCATGCTCACAGGGCACACCCTCTTCCGTCATCAGACGGTACCACGCGTCGGCATGCCGTGGCATAGAGTCATACAGCGTGCCGTCCATATCGATAAGCGCCGCTGTCGGAGAGAAGCTAATCAAGTCGTGCCGCTTCAGATAGCGGCTTACAGCCATCTGTTCAGGAGTCATTGCCATTTATTCTTTCTTGTTTTTGTTTCTTTTATTTTTGGATTTCTTGTCGACGGGCGCCACATCGTCATCTCCGTTGACAGGCAGAGGTGGCGGAGCCGGGAGAAGACCCTCCTTAATGAACACCAGCGAGTCGGCGGCCGATATCGTGTCAGCTACCTCCCGGTCATCGGTAACGGGTGGCACAGCCCCCTCAATCTTCAGCGCACCCAGGCGGGCGGCCCTGGAGCCACGCTTGAACACATTGTCAATTTCCTTAAGCAGATTGACCCTTGTGTCCGCCACAATAGCCATACTTTCGCCCACATCTCCGGGCTTATATTTGGCGCCCCCGAGCCTCACCTTCATGTCATCCGGATTTCCCGACAGGTTTATTCCAAACTTAAACGGCAATGGCGACTTCAGCACCGATATATGATACTTGAAATTCAAATCAAGGTCGTTGCTTCCCATCACGGCCAGACGATAACGGTCGAAATCAAATACAAACGGAAACAGCTGTACCATCGAGTTGCGCACAAGCATCTCTGCCTCCATATGCTCGATTACATTCTTCTGTTTATCCTTAAACATCAGCCACTTGGCCAGTGTGCGGAATGTCTCTCCGTCCAGAAGCACCAAGTCGCGTCCGTTGAGTCTTATGGCAGCGTCAAGCGACGGCATAACTATATTCATCGTAGTATCGATATCGGCTGTGGCGGCTATGCTCGCGTCGATAATGCCCTCGAAGCTGTTGAGCAGAGGCATCAGAGAATCTACCGCAGGTACCATGCCTACAAATTTCTTTATATCAATGCCGGTGAGGTCCAGCCCCATGCCAAAGCGCATCTCTTTCCTGTCAGGAGCTGAATACAGTGCGTTGAGACTCACACGACCCATTTCCGACGAGGCATGAAGATTGTGTAGATTAAGAGCACCCTCGCTTACAAGAAGTTCGCCCTTGAAATCGTGCATATCCATGTCGGAATATACTATATTGTCGGCGCTGACATTAAGCCGTGCGTCGAGATTCATCGGTATGAGTACTGCGCTCACACTGTCGGCCGACATAGAGGCGTTGTCGGCCATCCTGTCAAGGTCGGCTTCCGACCGTGCATCGACATTCACAGCGGTGCCGTCGGACTTGGCCGCATAGTCTGCGCCTCTGTAAAGCGCCTGAACCAATTCGTTGACATTGAGCGAATCGCTGTGTAGATTCCAGTCCAGTTCAAGTTTGCCGCCACGCGTCAGAGCTCTGCGTATATTTGACACAGAGCCGTTTATAGTAAAGTCGGACCTGCCGCACTCATATCTCACATTGCGCAATACCACACTGTCGGTCGAAAACTCCATGTCAAATCCGGATATGCGGTTGCGCAGAGGGAAATATGGTGAAAACATTCCGCCACGCTCGGCTGTGAGACGTCCGCTCATCTGAAGGCGGCGCAACAGACGTCCTGTCGACTCATCGACGCTGAGGTCTATACTGTCGGCTCCGGCATGCATCGCCCTCTCGGCCTCCCAACCGGCCCGGCGGGCGGCAAAACGAGCCGAGTCGGCTGCCGTGAACTCCCGGTTGCGGACTCGCCTGGGCTTTATATGTGCGTTTACTTCGAAATGGCTCTTGCGCAGACCCATGAAGTTTTTCCTGTCGGTAAAGAATATACTGCCCGCATCGGCATTCACATTTACCTGAGGCAGATGGGCATTGTGCTCATAGCGACGCAATGCAAAGCGTGCCGCGATATCTGCCAGACGCATCCTTGACGAATCTGTATCCACATAGCTGACCATATCGGCCTTCAGCATACCACCGAAAGGTATCACTGCCGTACTGTCGGCCGAGGGCGGACGGTTGAGACATCCTGCACCAGCCTTGGCATTCTTCAGACGGATTGTCATCCCGTCGACAATGGCGGATATGGTATCAGTGCTCATCGACAGAGTGAGTAGCGAGTCGACCTTTACATTATTGGCTGTGACAAAACTACCGGATGTGCCGAGTTTTACCTCCGAATGGCGGGTATAGCATGACACTCCATAACCCGGAGAGTCAAAGGTAAAGTCATCAATATATAGAGCGCCGTCAAGTATCAGTCTGTGGAAATTAGCCATCGAAAAATCGCTTGCCCTACACTTCATTCCGGTATCAAGACGCACTATCCCTCCGACCACCGTAGAGTCGGGAAGCATAGCAAGCAATTGCCGCGGCAGTCTGGCAAGACGGCTCTCCAGAGTGACTTTGCCTGTGAAAGCCGGATCGGTAGTCAGACTCCCGACCACTCCATTTACGGTGATGTCGGCGCCCATTCCACCAAGTCTTAAAGCATTGACAGTTACCGTCATTGAGTCGATATTCCCGGGAAGCGCAATATCCATATCGGCTTCAATACGGTCAATCTTTACCGTACTGTCATACACAACGCTGCAGCGCGGTATCTTTATGCTCAGTGCCATTGATGGAATGCTGTCGGTCATCGGTCTGAAAGGCTTTGTAAACTCACCGGTCACGACGATTTCCATACCGTTGTCGATACTGCCTATTTCACTGCGTATATGCTCCGGAAGGAGACCTATAGCCGCAGCGGGTGCAAACGGTCCAACCTCAAATGTCAGTTCGGTGATTGCGAGAGGCTCGGTAAAATCCAGCGTAGTATTCCATACCGACTTGATACTGCCTCCTGACGGAGTACCGACATCCAGTCCGAAATCACTGAGCGACATAAGCATAGGCTTGTCGCTGTTCCATTTGACGGCACCGCCGAGATTAATTGTCACCGGACGCGCCACAAGCGCCTGAGGCATGTCGATGTCCAGCATCGACTCTACCGACAGAGCATAGCCACCTTCGGCATTCTCCACCAACGGCGATTTGGCAAGCACAAGCCTTATATTCACACTATCGGCAATGGAACGATAGCTTACAGACAGCGAATCGACTATATCAAAGCGGTTGAGCGATATATCCGGCACAAACACCGGACCGGTAGAGTCGTCGGCAGGCTCCGTTGCAGGAAAAATATCATAATTCGCATGTAGAGAGTCAAGCGCCACCACGTTGACCGCTGCTCCCTCAAGCTCTATATCATACAGATTGACTTTCGCAGCCAGAAGAGCCGCCACATTGACCGCGCCATGAAAACGCCCAACCCTCAGTAGGGTGTCGCTTTCCGCCGACACAAAGGCTTTTTGCCCGACAGGCAGGCTGTCGAATGCCTCGGAGACTATCGTAAGCGAATCGATGTCGACCGTAAGATGCGGGAACGTGTGCCATAGTGTCAGCTCCACCCGACCGATGCCCACATGCGCCTCCAGCGCGTCATTTGCCACACGAGCCACTATCGGCGTAAGGCGTGCCGGGGTCATTATCCACACAATCAGGGTAAGCGCGACTGCCACAAGGAGTATGAACCCCACCACAGTGCATGCCGCCCACTTAAGTATCTTCTTTACCATAGATGTCAGCTCTCTCCTTCCTTACGTATGTCACGCGCTGTAATATGAAAACAACCCTGTTTCCTCTCATACTTCACGTAGCACTTTCCCTCGTCGCGTATCGCCTTAAGCACCTCGCCGAGAAGATTCTTGAGATCCTCCTGCGTACGGTTTACCGTGACAGAGTCACACAGGAATTTCGCATAACTGATATCAAACGTAGTGCCATACTGATGGGCCGAGGCCTCGACTGCATTGCGGTTGCTGCGACGCAACTTTTTTATGCCATGCTTCGTGCGAAGCACACTCGTCACCTTCAACCGGTAGGAACCACCGCCACGGGCCTGGAGCGAGTCGTTGAATCTCTCCCCTATCTCTCTGAGCAGAGCCGCGGCCTCGGGCACCAGATAAGGAAGTGAATGAGTAAGAGAGTCCACCCCGTACTCACGGCAACTGCGTATATGACACACCGGCCGTTTAAGCCGCCATACATCGGCAATCGATTCTATAGGCTTTATCCCAATACGCTCAGCCTCATCAAGATGGATATAATTGCTGTCATTGAACACTCGTCCGAGTGTACCCCCTACTGGATTGATTTTCATTTTGACACATTCGTCGTCAGGCATCGAATCCAGATGCCTGTCATAAGGATTCCTCCCCACCGGCTTTTCCTTGACCATTACGTAGACCGTGTCATTTACGGCAGCCTCTGCCTCAGAGCTACCCGACGAGCAACCGTACAATACCGGCGTAATTCCGGCGATGACCGCAGCCCACACGGCCACAGCACTGAAAACAAGTGATATGTATCTTGTTATCATCAAATTTCCTTTCTACAATCTTCTGAAAGATTGACTGATTTATATAATACTGATTTTAGAGATTGTCAGGTTTACAACCGTAAAGTTACCAAAATCCCGCCACTCCACCAACCTCAAGCGGGATACCTTACCGTTGTTCAATTAAAATAACAACTTTTCACAGCATAGAGTGCTCGACGTCAGTGCTTTTTCAAAAATTCCAGACTGTACCTGACTGCCTCGTCAAATGCCGTAGTCTGTCCGGCGACTGTAATAAACAAGTGCACCGACCCGGGAAAAAGCCTGTAATCTACATCCACCCCAAGGCGACTTAGCCTGTCGGCAAACTCACGCCCCTGGTCTCTCAATATGTCGCGGTCGGCTCCCACAATCATCATGCGTGGCAACGTCTGCAGCTCTCTGTCGGAGGCATGAGCTGGTGACACCTGCGGATTGTCGCATCCTCCGCCATAAGCCCGGTTGAACGCCTCCATCAACCGACTGTCAAGTCCGTATCCCTTTCCGTACTCTTTCCAACTTTCCGAACCATCGGCATAGGCCTTGGTGACCGGATAAAACACGACAAGCGACTCCAGCTTCCCGGCCGGCATACTCATTGCCGTAACTATGGCGAGATTGCCGCCCGAGCTATCGCCCCCAACCGAAACACTTCGGCATCGCCATGTATCAAGGCTATCGGCAGCCATCTCTACGACCCTCCGGCAATCGTCAAGGCCATGAGGATAAGGATATTCCGGGGCAAGACGATAATCCACGGCAAGCACGGCCACACCTCCTGCAGCCATCGCACCACAGTAGCGCGAACAACTGTTTATACTGCCTATCGTCCATCCCCCGCCATGAAAATACACCAGCAAAGGCACCGTATCGTTTCTATAAGCCTCGCTACGGAACAATACCGCATGTTCTCCTATGCTGTCGCAGCGGACATCACCGGGAAGTACGGGCTTTGCATTCCGCGCATTCCTTACAGCCTCCAGGCTGCTGACATCTCCCTCTATGGCATCCTCTATGGCGCGAGTCTGCCGCTCCTGTAGCCCCTTAGGCATGCCCCGCAGAAAGCTATCGGCCTCGCTACGGAAATCCACTGCCTCTGCTACGGACACCATAACCATTAAAAGCAACAACACCGTCGCCGGCCTCAATATCAGGCATAAACGATTGGCTATCTTTTTATACATCACAGGTAATTTATTTACCTGCAAATTTAGATATTCCTGCCGACAATCTATATATGACGCAGAATATAGTTGGCCAACCTCCACCTGCGGCTAACTACCGCAAGGCGCCTCCGTCGTGCGATAGCCTTCACTATCTGTGACGCCACTTTGTCGACAGGCATCACCCAGAAGAGCCCGTCGTCCTTGGCCATGCGTGTATCGACAAGTCCGGGACGTATCTCAGTCACGACAACACCGGTGCCATTCGACTTACGCTGCAACGCTTTGGTATAATTTATCTGATAGGCCTTCGAAGCACTATAAGCCGGAGCCATTGCCGCAGACATAAGGCCACCTACAGATGTGACCGTGACAAGCTGTCCCCACCCCTGTCGCTCAAAAAGTCGATATAGCCCTACTGCAGCATTAGTCCATCCGTCTACATTCACCCGTGCAGTCTCAATCTCGGCCGAAGCATCAAGCACCGGATTAAGTTCGCCTATACCAGCGCAGAGTATCGCTATGTCCAGACTGCCAAGTTCGCCCGTCATAGCCTCCAATGCCCGATCGAACTCGTCCATTTCGGATATATCACACGCGTAAGTCAGAGTATTTTCCCGACGCGAGGCTACCATCTCTTCAAGCAGCTCCACGCGCCGGCCCATCACTGCCACCATATTATGCCCTGAGGAATAATGCTCCCACAGCCGCCGGCCGATTCCCGACGTCGCTCCGATAATCGCAACATTCATTACTCAATTAGTATTACATTCTCAATGGATTATTACAGTTACGTCATCTATTTCATCATCAGCATGACCAAGCATGCAGTAACGATTCATGCGGCAAAGATACATATAGTACACAAAGTATATCTCAACAAATGTTGAGACTCCAGCCTCCGCAATACAATCCTACAAAAAACATCCGCATGCAATCCGTTGACAGATTGCATGCGGATGTTTTTATAGACTAATAAAAGTCTACATATTCTCGTCAAAAGTCATCTCGTCGAATCCTGCGGCATCAAACTCATCATCGTTATACTCGCTCGAGCCATAAAACTCCTCATCGAAATCATCGCCCGACGACACCGACGTATTAACGGCAGCCTTTGTCTCAAACTCATCGAAATCCATAATCTGAGCGGGAGCAGCACCGCGCGAAGCCACACAGATGGGATCCTTCAGATTCTCGCCCGCGATGCTCTTCTTCATCTCGATAAAGAAACAGCGGTCGGTCATATAGTCAAACACAAAAATCAGACGCTGGCCATCGTCAATGTAGTCGCTAAGCACGGTCTCGTCCATCAGATACACCTCCTGGTCGGAATCGGCATCCATATCCTCAAGCGTGATTTCCTTGCCCTTCTCCCAGTTGTCATCACACAGGAAGAAAGAGCACATCTGGTTCTTGTCATATTTCACACTGTCGCAGATTGCATTCTTGAAATCGAGAAACGTAGCATCGGCGTCAATGTTGATTTCGCGTCGGAAGTCATCGACTTCGTCTGACACTATTCTGAAGTTGAATATCATTGGAAGGTAATTTTTGATTCAGTGAGTAATTAACTGGTGGCTTATATAAATATGAGCGGATTTTTAGATATTCTTGAACGGGATGATTTCTGATTGCATATATTCCGGCCTATGTGTATCAGCGGAAACGCTCGGGGAGCGACTCCTTGATAGCGCGCTCGCTTGCGGCCATCAGCTCGCCGAGGTCATGCCGTCCGTCGGCTTTCGGCTCGATAGGCTTATGGATTGTAAGAGTTATCGTGCCCCAGCGCGGTATTTTCCGGAACCGCGGCATGACGTCAAAAGCCCCGTCAATCGAAATCGGCACTACGGGCAGTCCGAACTCCATAGCCAGCATATATGCGCCGCGCTTGAATGGACGCATATGCCCGTCCCATGTTCGGGCCCCCTCTGGAAACACCACCAGCGACATGCCTCCGCGCAACTGCCGTTCGGCAAGCTCCATAGTGCGGCGCGTGGCCGAAGGCGAGGAGTTGTCGACCATGATATGCCCAGTGACCTTACACGAATACCCTACCAGAGGTATCTTCTCAAGCGACTTCTTCATCATCCAACGAAACTGGTAGTTGAGATAGCCGTAGATTGAAAAGATATCGTAGGCACCCTGATGGTTGGCCACAAACACGTATGATGTGCCGGGCTTCACATGCTCGCGCCCCACTACCCGGACCCTCACCAGTGTCATCACACAGAACAGACGGGCCCACCAGTGGGGGAAGAAATATCCGCCCCACCGTCCAAGGCCCACCACTGCGCTGAGTATCGACAGCAATGCGGTAAGGATAGTGGCCACAAGCAGTACCGGGGCCATTATCACAATCTGGTATATGCGGTAAAGTATCATCATCACGGTTGCAAATTTAGTGCGCTATAGCTGAAAATGCAAGTGTCCGCCTATTTTTTTACCACCCCCGCAATTAATCGACATATCTTGTTTAAGTTATGAGCTTTTTAGAGCTTAAACGTGATAGGCAAATTCATTTTGGTTCTTACCGGACGTCCGTTGTATGTGCCGGGCACCCATCCCTTCATTTTCTTTGCGACTCTTACTGCTTCTGCGTTTAAGTCAGGGGCAGCAGCACGTATCACATTTACCTTGTCAACCTCCCCGGTAGCAGAGATTTCAATCTGAAGGACTACACGCCCCTGAATTTTATTTTCACATGCTACAGGAGGATAGCGCAGATTTGCAGCAATCCACCGCATCATTGCAACTTCTCCACCGGGATACTGCGCAGGTTTGTCAGGCGCAAGACACACCTCATCCGAGGTATCCGCCTTTACATCCTCTTGCAAGGGACTAAGACATCCGGAGTCACTTCATCGCAACTCTCTCTTGCCGAATTATAGTCGGCACGCGCTCCAAGTGTAATCACCGCAAGCAGCATTAATGTGACAATTCTTTTCATGGTCATTTTTTTAACCGGTAAATATAAGATTGATTCCTAAGTGAGCCACACTCCTTACTTGGCACTTTCAAAAAGCGCACAAATAAGACATAGGGACTGCAAATATAATATTTATAAGCATTAAAAAAATTCATCACATATCTATTACACTTACACCTGTTTTACGACTTTATATTACATAAAGAACCCTACCGGGAGATTGACGGCGGACAATCAGCCGTGGAAGGTGGCAAGAAAGTCGGCCACCACGAAGGTCGAGCCGCCTACAAACACGGTGTCGTCCTCCTTAGCCTGAGCCATAGCTGCAGCCACTGCATCCTTCACTGTAGGGTAGGAAGTGCCGTCGAGCCCGACGCCGCGGGCGATTTCAAGCAGACGGACACTATCCATCGCCCTGTCTATTGAGGCTCGGGTAAAATAATACCTTACGTTGCCGCGCGGCATCATCTCAAGTATATGGCTCACATCCTTGTCGCTGACAAAACCCAGCACCATATGCTTCACCCCGGGCAGAGAGGCCAGACGCGGAGCGAGATACTGCCATCCTCCGGCATTGTGCCCCGTGTCGCACACCACAGTCGGACGTCGTCCCACTACCATCCAGCGCCCTGCCAGACCGGTATCGTCGCACACATGGGCCATGCCGCGGGCCACATCCTGCGCCCCGATATGATAGCCCGCCTCAATCAGACGCCCGGTGGCGGCAAGTATGGTGGCGGCATTGCGTGGCTGGCAGTCGCCGGTGAGCTGTCCGCGCAGAGTGCCGTACGGAGTGCCCTCATACACTATGCAGTCCTCTTCCGGCCGAGCCGAGATGTAATCGGGCGACTCGCAGGCAAACGTTATCGGAGCACCCTCGGCCGCGGCCTTGTCGGCAAACACACGCCTGACATCGCCCTCGGCCTCACCCACCACCACGGGCACACCGGGCTTGATGATTCCGGCCTTCTCGCCGGCAATCTCGGGCAGCGTAGAGCCAAGAAACTGTGTATGGTCGAGCGATATGTTGGTGATGACACAGAGGTCGGGACTTATGATGTTGGTGCTGTCGAGCCTGCCGCCCATGCCTACCTCCACAACGGCCACATCCACTCCGCAGCGGGCCATGTAGTCGAACGCCATAACCATCGTAAGTTCGAAGAACGACGGATGCAGCTCCCTCACCTCGGCGGGGAGGGCCTGGTAACGCTCCACAAAGTCGGCCACTCCTTCGCGGCTTATCATCTTACCGTCCACACGTATGCGCTCGCGGAAGTCGACCAGATGGGGCGACGTATAGAGTCCGGTGCGGTAGCCCGCCGCCTGGAGTATGGCGGCAAGCGTATGGGCTGTCGAACCCTTGCCGTTGGTGCCACCAACATGTATCGAGCGGAACTGCCGGTGAGGATTGCCGAATGCACCGGCCAGACGACGCGAAGTGTCAAGCCCCGGCTTATAGGCCGGAGCACCCTGCCGCTGATACATCGGCAACTGTGTGTAGAGGAAGTCGAGCGCCTGCTCGTAGGTCATAGCCATATCGTCAATAGATTTTTATGCAAAGTCAATCAGTAATATATCAGAAATCCGCCCAGGCCGGCCAGACAGATTATCCATATCGGATGCATCTTCGTGAAGTATACCAGCAGGAACGACACCGCACAGATGAGTATGCTGAATGTATTGTCGGGGAAGTTCTGGCGGTTCATCAGCAGGAGGGCCGCCGAGGCGATAAGCCCGATGACTACCGGACGAAGCCCGGCGAAAATACCTTTTATCACCTCGGAATCCTTATGCCGGTGTATGAAATGGCTTGCATAGAGCACCAGCAGAAACGACGGAAGCATCACCGTGAGAGTGGTCACCACCGAACCCCACACACTGCCCGTCACCACATAGCCGATATACGTGGCACTGTTGATGCCTATCGGGCCGGGGGTCATCTGTGATATAGCAACGATGTCGGTAAACATCTGTTCGGTAATCCATCCCGGGTTTACCACCTCTCTCTCGATAAGAGCCAGCATGGCGTATCCGCCACCGAACCCGAACAGGCCTATCTTCAGATAAGCCCATATCAGCTTGAGATACACGCTCATCGCTCACCTCCTTTCTCTTCAGCGCCGTTGTCGTTACGGCCGGAGGCATCGTGAAGCCTGCGGTTGACACGTCGCAGCCACAGCCAGCCGCCCAATCCGCCAAGTATGATAAACCATATCGGGTTGGCTCCGAAATATATCATCAGCGCCACGGCCACAGGTATCCACACCGTGCGCCAGCCTATCTTGGCCGAGCGAGCCGACGTGAGCACCGGAGCAATTATCAGCGCCACCACACACGGACGTATGCCCTTGAATATGGCGCTCACCACCTCATTCTCCTTTATGATGTCGGGAGTAAGGAATATGGCGATAGCCAGAATTATCAGAAACGACGGCAGGATAGTGCCCAGAGCGGCCACCACACTCCCTTTCAGCCCGCGCAGACTGTCGCCGATGCTTACCGAAATGTTTACCGCAAGAATGCCCGGAAGCGACTGCGACACAGCCAGCAGGTCGAGAAACTCCTCGCGGCGTATCCAGTGGTGCTTGTCGACTATCTCACGCTCGATTATGGATATCATGGCCCATCCGCCGCCAAAGGTGAATGCACCGATTTTCAGAAACGTCCAAAAAAGCGGCCCGTATATCCGTCCGCCGGCCGGAGAATTCTCCTCCATCTCCGGTTTATTGTCCTGTATGCTCATAAGCTATATTTACGAGGGTGCAAAATTACTAATTTACATCTCTTTTTCACATCCCTTATTCATGTTTTATTCATAAAAACACGTATTTTTGCATTCAAGTTTCCAATCATTCACCAAACATAATCCTGCATGAAGAAAATCTACCTGCTTTCCCTGGCTGCTGTCGCGGCGCTTCCGTCGACATTGATGGCCGAAATACCCGAGGGCTACTACGACAACCTCAAAGGCCTGAGCGGAGCCGACCTTAAAAACGCGATATACAACACAATCAAGAATCCCAAAGCTCCCGGCTACGGCCCCGGGGCAAACAAGACCTGGTGGGCATTCTACGAGACCGACCAGTTGCCCGACGGCACATATCTCAACCGCTACAGCGACCTTAAATTCGAGGTGGGCGAACGCGGCTCGCGTCCTAAAAAGGACATAAAGGGCACCACCAATTCCAAGGGCAACTATATAGAGATGAACATCGAGCACTCTTTCCCCAAATCGTGGTGGGGAGGCACCGAAGGCACCATATACAACGACCTGTTTAACCTCTACCCCTCTGACAACAGCACCAACAGCGCCAAATCAAATCTTGTGATGGACCGCGTTGCCAACGTGTCGACCGACGACGGATATACCAAAATCGGCAAAGGCACCAATGTCAGCGAAAACGTGTGGGAGCCGATCGATAAATATAAGGGCGACTTCTCGCGCGGATACATGTATATGATTTCCGCATGGCAAAACTATACATGGGTAAAAGTCGGCCTTCAGTTCCTCGACAACAACCAGTACCCCACATTCAAGCAGTGGGCCGCCGACCTCTACTCCGAATGGTGCCGCCTCGACGAGCCCGACGAGATAGAAATCAACCGCAACGATGCCGTCTATAAAATCCAGGGCAACCGCAACCCCTACATCGACTTCCCCAACCTCTTCGAGTACCTCTGGGGCGACAGCACAGCCTGTACGTTCGACCCCGAGAAGACAGTCGTGGCCGGTGGAGGCACATACCGTCCTGCGTCGCCCCTCGACCCGGCCAATCCCGACCACTACTACCGTATGGAGATACTCTACGCCGCCGACTATACCACTGCCGACAACGGCGTGACCGAGACTACAGTAAAGGCGCCGGACGCTTCATCCTCAGTATGGAACCGCAGCTCACAGTATGGCTGGGTGGCCAACTCATACATCGGCGGCATACGCTATGAGAGCGACGCCACACTCTATACCGAGGAAATAGATCTCGCCGCCACCACCAACGCCTACATGCAGTTTGAACACGCTGTCAACTTTCTCCCGGGCAAGTGTCCCGAGTATCTCACCGTATCCATGATATGCGACGGCGTCGACACTCCCATAAACGACGTGGTGACATGGCCTGCGGGCAACTTATGGTCATTCATCAAATCCGGCATAATCGACCTCTCGGCCTACGCCGGAAAGAAGGTGAAAATCGGATTTCGCTACACCAGCACCACCTCTACCTGTGGAGCATGGGAAATCAAAAGCATAGAACTGCGCGGCGGCTCCACATCGGGCATCGACAATATCTTCGACACGCCCGTGAAATTTGACCCGTCGCTCCCCGCCGAGTACTACACCATCGACGGACGCCGCGTCCATCCCTCGACCTCCGGCCTCCTCATCGTGCGCCAGCGCGGCCGTACATACAAAATCCTACGTTAACGCAAGTCAACACCAATGACATGCCCGGCATAGCCCGGCGACAATGCAATAGCCCCACCCTGCGAAACGCTAATGCGACGCTTGGATGGGGCTAATGTTATACTATACGCTAACAGTATGGCGACTAAACAAGCTCTTATTTCTCCAAAACAACGAAGGGATTAAACAAAATATGCAAACAGTGAGATGAACAGGAGCACGGTGGTGGTAAGCACTCCGGTGGCACATATGAGCGACTCATTGCTCATATGCAACTCGGGCATGCCCGAGCCGAAGCTGATATGCACCCTGTCGCGGTTGGATTTGAGCGGGTGGCGCAGAATCCATATTACAGCCAGATTTGTGATACGGTGTACAATATAGCCCATAAACACACCGATAACAGCGCCCACAAGAATGTCGCCCGGATAATGCACCCCGAGATACACGCGGCTGTAGCAATTGAATGCGGCCCATGCAAAGAGCGACACTACGGCCAGACGGCGATGGCGGAACACATATGAAAGGTAGGTGGCCACGGCGAATGTGTTGGCCGCATGGCACGACGGGAATCCGTAGCTTCCTCCCCGGTAGCCCCATACTATATGCACGAGGTCGGAAATGGGATTGTCGGGATTGGCAGGGCGTAGCCTCTGCACGAACGGACGGATAAGAGTGGCGCATGTCTGGTCGGCCAAAGTGACGGTAAGCGCCACACCGAGAGCCACTATAATACCGGCAGGGAGTCCGTAGCGGTGCACAACCATGGCAAATATCATTACATACATAGGCACCCACACCATCCTGTGGGAGAGGAGCATCATAAACTGGTCAAGCGCAGGGGTATGAAACGAGTTGAAAAACAGGAATACCTGAGTGTCAATCTGGGAGAGAAATTCAATCATCTCTGTTGTAAGTCGTTATAAAGAATTTGCAAATAGGCTTTTACTGTCTCCAGCCCCAGACTGTCGCCCTCTTCGGGGAGACCGGAGGAGACATTGAGGGTTGCAACTGAGGCAGGAGTTGCCACTGAGGCGTGCTCGGCATCGCTGAAGAACGCCATATGCGGAGCCGAAGGGTCAAATACGTTGTGACTAAACGGGAACTCGGCGGCCGATAGCCCGAGCATGCCGAGCACGGTTGCGGCAATGTCGGTCTGGGCGACAACGGCATCGACGCGTGCAGGCCCCAAACGCAACGCGCCTCCGGCAATGACCAGCGGCACATGGTGGCGGCTCTCCTGCGACACAAGCGTGTCGGGCCACACGGCGTAGTGATCGGGGATGATGACCACGAGCGAGCGGTCCCACCGCGGGGTGCGCGACATAGCGTCGTACCATTGGCCAAGCGCCTTGTCAGCGTAGGCAAACGCATTGAGTCGCGGATCGGAAAACTCCGATTGCCATGGCACGTCAAACGGCTCGTGAGAACTTGATGTCTGTATGACCGTAAACACCGGAACGGTATCGGACGAAGCAGGCACATCGGACAACGCACGGTCAAACACCAGATGGTCGGGAGCGCCCCACTTGCTCATGCGCTCCGCCACAGGGAAGTCGCGGTCGCATATTATGCGGTCGAATCCGGCCGACATGAGATAGGCGTTCATGCTGGTGAAGTTGATATCGCCCCCATAGTAGTATGAAAGCGCATAGCCCTCGGCATCCAGGGAGCGCGGGAGCGACGGAAGACGGTCGGTCTTCCCGACAAACTTCATAATCGATGTGGTGGGCTGTCCGGGATATCCGCTGAGTATGGCAGGGAGAGCGCGGTCGGTGCGGAAGCTCGACGCATAGCAACGGGTGAATAGCATACCATCCTCGGCAATCGAATCAAGCCTCATCGCCACCGGCGAACCCCCAAGCGAGGGCATAAGATGGGCGGAAAAGCTCTCGAGAATAACAAGGTATATGTCGGGCCGAGTTGTCGACAGCACGGGAGCGGCAATGGTGTCGCCAATGCATGCGCGCTCGCTGCCGGAGAGGATGTCAGCAGCTCGGTCGAGGGTAAAATAGTCGAACTGCGAGTCGAATCCACTCTGATGTGAAGCAGAATACATAAACGAGAAGAGAGGATTGACAGCGGCATGGTTCATGCGTGTGTCACTGCTGAAATAGGCGCGGCTTAGATTCATGGTGCTGACCGTCAGACCGCCGCGTATGGGGAGGAACAGAGCACCGGTGCAGAGGAGCATCACTGCCGCCACGCGTACACGCTCCATCGGCGCCCCCTTAACCGGGACAAGGGGAACAAACTTTGTCCACATCAACAGCAGTGCCGTAAACAGTGCAAACAATATCGACGTCATGGCCAGACCGCCGCCGGTGCCTCCGCTCGCCATGGCCGCCTCGGGCGACGACATGAAGTAGAACAGCGGAGTGGTGTCGAGTTTGAAGCCCCAGTAGGGGTAGAGCATCGCGTCGGCCGACACGGCAAGCGCGATAACCAGGGCCTCGACGACAAGCACACATTTAAGGATGATGGAGAATGTTCTCACCCACCGGAGAGACGCTACTGCGCCGCTCGCGGCGAGCAACAGTCCGGGAAGCAGGGTAAGATATCCGGCCATGGAGAAATCCATGGGCAGTCCGTGCCACACTACGGCAGCAAAACCGTCAAAGCCGATACCCTTGTAGACGGAGGCGTTGACAAGCACAAAAGCACACTTGGCAATCACGAAAATGACCGTCAACTGTACAAATATGGTTACGAATAATAATAATCGCTGCTTCACTATATAATTACTATATGCACCGCCCAAGGGGCCTGAGTCGCTTTTTTCGACTGCAAAGATATACCATTCCGACCAATATCAGCGTATTATTCACTAATTTTTATCTCGGATTAAATATATTTATAGCATGCCGGCGCATATGCGGCGAGACATCAGTTGCGGAGGCGCGAGCGTATTCCCCGAAAGGAGACGAAGAGGGTAAGAAGCAGGAGCAGTGTCATCAGCGTGTAGCCGAGCCGAATGTCGGGAAGTAACGTCGCCAGGAATGTGAGAAGCACCGGGAGCGAAAGCAGGAGCATCAGCCGCAATGTGGACCGGTCGATGCGATAACCGTAGACGCGGTGGTTGACGATGTAATATGCAGCGACATCAAGAGCATGGACTATAACCATGGCGACACCGAGTCCGACAAGGCCCCATGCCCAGTAGCATAGACAGTTGGCCACGAGCATCACACTGCATCCGAACACCCCTTCAAGACAGAAATATAGCTTTTTGTCGCCCTTGGCAAAGGATATATAGCCCAACGGATAGGCCATAGCCCTGAGAAACAGGCCGAGAGCCATCCACCGCACAAGCGGCACCACGGCCATAAACTCCTCGGAAGTAAGCACGCGTATGAGCAGGGGTGCAGTGAGCATTAACGCTATTGCAAGCGGTGCTATCACCAGTCCCACAAGGTCAAACTGTCGGTTGACGATGACGGTCATGCGGGCATTGTCGGATATCGCGGCCGACAGGCGGGGAAAGTAGTCGAGCGACATGGCTGTGAACACCACGGCCACGTATTGCCCGGCGATAGTGTTTGCCGCCTGAAACAGGCCGACATCTCCGACACTGCCCAGCACGCGCACCCACATGTTGACAAGATAGCCGACGAGGGTGGTGAGCACAGTTCCGGCCATCAGAACCACTCCAAGCGAGAGCATACGCCGGGCAATAGACCACTGCAGCGAGCGCGGCACACTGACCGTTGTCCCTGCGGGTAATGCACGTCGCATGTTGTAGCGGTAGAACGCCCATGTGGCCACAGCCAGGATAATCATGGCGGGGACTATTCCGCCATAGCCGAAGACCCAGTAGAGCGGTACTCCTGCCACAAGCCCTACAAGAGCGCCGACAAGCGAGGCCTTGGAAAGCCTCTTCACCTCGTGAAGGCCCTGAAGAAGCGACATTTCTCCGTCGGAAAGCACAGAAAAGAGCATCATCACCGACAGTGCCGCAAAACTCCATGTGTACATGTTGTTGTCAAAGGTGATGCGGCTCAGCAATCCCGAACAGACGATGCAGAGCAACATGGCACCAAGAGCTGTATAGCGCACAACACGTCGCGCCACACTCACTACCGTAGCCACGTCGAGAGTGGTAGGTTCGGTGGAGTCATCAGCGCCACGGGCCGCGGCCACTTCGCGCACAATCGACAAGGGGAGGCCACATGATGCCACCTGCTTAAGTGTATTGGTCGATGATACAAGCAACTGAGAGATACCCATGCCCTCCGGGCCGAGAAGCAGAGCCACAAACTTGCCGCGCACTACGTTTATGACAATCTGCAGCACCTGGACACTGCCAAATGCCGACATGCCTCGCATGATACTGCGATAACTGTTTTCCTGACTGTCTGTCGTGCCTGATGCCATCACTTAACCGTACAGGATTTCTGATAGTCCCGCTACAGATAAACGGTGACAGGCTACATATTATTTTACCCAGAGCGAGGGGTTGAGCTTCTCTTTCTCTCGGCGAAGCTCAAAATGAAGGAGTGCGCGGTCGCCATCGTCGGGGTCAGCGAAAATTTTGCCGATAGCCTGACCTTGCTTCAGTTCCTGACCGTTGCGCACTGTGATGTCGCTCAGTCCGGCATATACCGTCAGATAGCGGCCATGACGCACCATCACGATAGTATTGTAGCCCGGCTGGCGGAATATCGCCGACACTTTACCGGCGAATACTGCTCGCGCGGTGGCTCCCGGCGAGGTCTCGATATCGATGCCGGCATTGTCGGTGACAACATGGGGCAACTCGGGATGCTGATGCCGTCCGAAGGGGCGTACTATGCGGTAACGGCCACTCACGGGGAACAGCAGACGTCCCTTGTTGCTCTCAAACGTTCCGGAGAGCGAGCGTGTATCGTCGGCAGTAGCGTATGTGCGCTGTTTGGCAGCCGGGGCCGGTGTGGATTTCTTGCTGTCGGAGGCTGTTTTGGATGCAGCCGACTCCGATGGGCGTCCTGCAGCTTTAGCCTGTTGCTGTTTCTTCTCTGCGGCGAGCTGACGGCGGCGCGCTTCCTCTTCCTTGCGGCGCTGTTCTTCTTCCTGACGCCTCTGCTCCTCGGCAATAAGTCTTTCGAGCTCGGCTTCCAGGGCACGCGCCTTGGCCTCCTTGTCCTTGAGCACACGGCGCAGCGATGTGCTTTCTTTCTTGAGTTGCGCTACAATCTGTGTCGTCTCCTGTTGCGAAGTCTGTAGCTGCCGGCGCTCGCTGTCAAGCTCTGCAAGCGACGTTGCCCTCTGTGTCTTCACTACTGCAAGATGCTCCTTACGGCGACGTAATGTATCGGCCTGTGCCGCAAGTTCGCGGCTACGCCTCTCACGCCATGCCGACACTTCCTTGAGGTAACGCATGCGCCTGTAGCCCTGAGTGACTGTCTCGGCCGAGAATATGAATGCAAGCACCGAGGTCGAGCCACGCTGATGGTCGTGAATCCTGCGAACCATACGGGCATAACTCTCGCGCATCGTGCCGAGACGCCTTTCGAGCGCTGCTACAGAGTCGTTGAGCACTACTATGGTGCGGTCGATACTGTCAATCTGCGATGAGATGCGCGCAATCGTCCGGTTGCGTATGTCGATATCGGAACTGAGGGAGTCGAGTCGGTTGAGCGAACGCACTGTGCTGCGCCTGTTGGCTTCAATCTGCTCGGCTGTCTGTTGAATGGCGCGGCGAGTGTCGCTCTGCTCTTTCTTTACAGCACCTATTGCCCTTGGCTGCTGGCGCTGACGACGCTTGGCACCTCCGGCATCGGAAGCCGCGAGTGCGATAATAATGGCAGTGATAAGGAGAATGGCAAAACGTCGCATATTGTGAGGGTAGGTCAGGTTGGGAGTCTTCTATACGGAGTGTGTCACAGTTCCTTGATAATCTTCATAAGCTGCGCGGAGGTGACTCGCCGGAGTCCGGCGGTAGCGGGAGGGTCGACAGCAATCATGTCGTTCCATCGGGCGCTCCCCCACTTCCATGACACTTCGGCGGCATATGCTCCACGAGTTGTGTCGATATCGAGGGCCACGTTGTCCATCACATTTCCTGCAGGGGTAATCGGCTCGGGGCCGGAATAGGATGCGGTGAATGAAACGTCGTGGTCTGCGGCCACTACGGCCAAAGCCGTGACTACTGAAGGGAGGTCGAGCACATAGCCGTAATCCGCCATCGGATGCTGTCGGCGCGGAAGGAGTCTTAATGAGCCGGAAGAGTTGTCGAGGCGCATTGCAGCGGAGTCGGCGAGAGTGACCGTAGAGCCTCCGGGGATGAATGGACGGCCCATCAGCATGTCCTGCAGGTTGTCGAGGTTGATCGGCAGACCGGAGGTCAGTTTCGACAGGCTCTCTGCAAGATATACTTTCTTCGGACGCGATGCCGCCACCACCGAGTCGGGTGTAAGCCATACGCGTGCCACCTCGAATCCGAGCATGCGGAAGCTAAGGTCGATACAGCGTCCACGCACCATGCGTGCACGCGCACTGACCGACATATTCTTAGGCGACACAAGACGCAGGGTGACCGGCACGCTGACATCGGTCCAGTCACGGTAGTTGTCGGTGATTGATTTCAGAGGCGACACCGCAGTAACAGTCGGCTGACCCGAAATTGACGGATAACCGTCGGACGAGACTGTTCCCTTAGAGGAACGGCACCCTGTAAAAACAGCTGCTACAAGCAACATGGCCGTAGCGGCATAAATGTATGAAGATAATCGATTCATATGTGATGTCGGATGTAATCTTTGCCATGGCACCGTGGTAATCGCACACGGATAGAGCTACTTGAAGAAGAATGTCTTGTGGGCAACCTTGCGCTTCAGCAACTCGTTGTCGGGAGCGATTAAAAGGGCCTGCTGCCATAATTCGACGGCCTTTTCATGCTCGCCGTTCCAGAAGTATATGTCGCCTGCGTGTGAATACAGCTCCTCGGCGGGCTCCTTGGCGAGGTCGAGGGCCTGCTGTATGTAGACGAGCGCTTCGGTATATTTCTTCTGCTTGAAGAGAATCCAGGCGTATGTGTCAAGCGAGTTGATGTCATCTGGGCGCTCCTGAATCGTGCGATAACTCATACGCTCTGCCTTGTCGAGGTCGCGTCCCTCGACAGCGAGCAGGTAGGCATAGTTGTTGAGCGCGAGCAGATTGTCGGGATTTATGGCTATCGCCTGACGATAATGTTCCTCGGCCTGTTCCTTGTCATCGGCGGCAGAGTACATGTCGCCTTCGGAACTGAGCACCTCGGAGACGAACTTCACATCGCCTGAGTCAGCAAGCTCTATTGCATGCTCGAAGTCGGGAATAGCCTTGTCGTAATGCTTGGCCTGTCCGTGACTTATTCCGCGCATGAAAGTAAGGTTGGCGCTTTCAGGATGATAGCCGAGAGCCCTTGTCGCCGCATCGACCGCCTTGTCGAACTCGTCGGTCTGGAGGTAAAGGCTCACAAGGGCACCCCACTTCCGCTCGTCGGAGGGGTCAATATCAAGGGCATATCCCACCTGCTCGGCGGCACCTGCATAATCGGATATGGCGAGAAGATAAGCATAGTATAGGTCGTGGACACTGACTTCGTGGGGATGCTGTTCGAGGAGCGAAGCAAACAATTCCTGTATACGAGGCTGTTGTGCAGGGTCGGAGTATAACTCGCGCACGTAGCTTGTCATTATCTCGAGCTTCGTGTCGAGGTCGAGACTCTCCATCTTGAGTGCATGAAACACCTCGCGGTCGTAGGCCACACTATCGCCGGTGGTCTTGTAGAAATTGGCCCGCGAATAATAGGCAAGTCCCGAGGATGAGTCGAGCTCGCAGGCACGGTTGTAGTAGGCGAGCGCCGAGTCGTTTTCAGAGAACAGGGCAAATACATCTCCGGCAAATACATTGTTCTCGATGCTTCCGGGCGACGCCTCAAGCAGAGAGTGCACCTCAGCTATGGCCGAAACAGTATCCTGTGTGGAGAGATAGCTCTGTATCTTGCGCGATGACAAGGGAATGCTCTTGCCTTTGGCGCGCTCGATGCGGTTGTAGACATCGATAGTGCGGCTTACAGCGGCAGAGTCGCGGGTGAAGAACAGGGCATTCGCGAGACGGAGTGCAACCTCGGTCTTGGCCGGGTAGAGTGAATCGAGCTTATTCCACACACGCAGCGACTCATTGATATTCCCGATATGGTCGTTGACGGCACCATAGGCATACGAGGAGTAGTAGTCGGACGGATTAAGGTCGAAATAATTCTTCATCAAGCGATATCCGTAGTCGAAGCGCGTGGAATCCTTTCCGGCAATCGACATTATATCGTAGCCAAGATAGTAGGCTGCGGCATGGTCGTCGGGGTTGAGGTCGTGGGCACGCTGCACCAGCGAGAAGTATGCATCATCATTTCCAAGGGCCTGCTGCCTTATCGCCTCCATGAATATATAGTCGGCCTTGCGGCAGTCCGCTTCGGAAGGCTTGACGGTGTCGGTCTTTTTTGCCGACAGGGCCGTTGCCGTGACAGCCATCATGGCTATCATGGCAAAGAATCGGACTGTATGTTTACGTATGGCTACGTGCATCTTTTAGAGCTTGTTTAGTTAGTTGACGCCGGTATGCCCGAATCCGCCATCGCCGCGCACAGTTTCGTCGAGGCGCTCGACGGGTTCCCAGTCGACACGTGTATACTCCTTTATGACCATCTGGCATATTCGCTCTCCGTCGTTTACCACGAACGGCTCATCGCTGAGGTTGATCAGTATCACCCCTATCTCTCCACGGTAGTCGGCGTCGACAGTACCGGGAGTGTTGACAAGTGATATGCCCTTCTTCAGGGCGAGTCCCGAACGGGGTCTTATCTGGCATTCGTAGCCGTGGGGGAGCTGTATGTAAAGGCCGGTAGGGATGAGTGCACGCTGCATGGGCATGAGCGTAACGGGCTCTTTCAGAGATGCACGCACGTCCATACCCGCCGAAGAGGGCGTTTCGTAAGCGGGAAGCTCGTGGCCCGATCGGTTGATTATCTTTACTTTAATATGTTCCATGATTGACCGTAGTTATTCAAAATTATGCGAAAATACGGAAATTTAACGTATTTACCTCATACTTGCTGTTTTTTTATATAAACACAACAATTCTGAGAATGTTTCCCGGGATATATGTCACCTCCGGACGCACACCATATTACTTATTTAAAACACAAAAAGGATGAATCATCTCCGACACCCTGAGCACTGGGGCGGACATGACCATCCTTCATGTATATTGTTTAGTAATACTCCTTATACCGGAGTGGCTGTAAGCGATGCTTCGATTTTCTCTATATCAAGACGCAGGGCAGCCTCAAGCGACATGCGTTCCTCAATATTCTTCAAGGCATGGAGCACTGTGGCATGACTGCGCGACAATCGTGTGCCGATTGCAGTGACGGGCATCTTGACATGGCGCTTGGCGAGATACATCACCATCTGGCGCGCATCGGAAATCTCGCGCTTGCGGCTCTTGGTAAAGAGTTTCTCAGAATCGATGTTGTAGTAATCGCAGACTTTCTGGGTAACGATGTCGAAATTCACAGTCTTTTTCTGAATCTTTACGGCATTGTTGAGCACCGACTGGGCGAGGTCGATTGTAATCTCACGGTTGAGCACGGTAGCATGGGCAAGGAGCGACACTACGATTCCTTCAAGTTCGCGTATGCTGTCGGTGACATTGGCTGCAATATATTCAAGTACTTCGGCAGGAATGTCGAGACCGTCCTGCGACGCACGCTGACGCAGCACTTCGCGACGCAAGTCGAAATCGGGGCTTTCAAGCTCGCATGTCATACCCCATTTGAAGCGAGATAGAAGTCGCTCGTGCATATCCTTCATCTCCGATGGCGCGCAGTCGCTTGACATTATTATCTGGCGCTGATTCTGGTGTAGATGATTGAAGATATGGAAGAAAGCGCTCTGTGTACCGGGCTTGTGCATGAGATCCTGAATATCATCGATTATCAGTACGTCGATTGACTGATAGAAGGCAATGAAATCATTGACACGGCTCGGCTTGGCCATGGCGGCGGCAGTATACTGACTCTCAAAGAGTCGTGCAGATACGTAGAGCACCCGTGCCTGCGGATTGCGCTCCTTGATACGTATTCCGATTGCCTGAATAAGATGAGTCTTACCCACACCTGTATGTCCGAATACAAAGAGGGGGTTGAATGTCTTACACTTCGGATTTGTGGCAATCGCCTCACCGATAGAGCGTGCAATCTTATTGGATACGCTTCCGCAATAGTTCTCGAATGTATATTTAGGATTGAGCTGCGAATCGAATTCAGGAGCGGCCTGAGCCTGAAAAGGATTGGCGGGATGGCGCTGTACGGCGGCACTCGGACGTTCCGACTGTTGTGTGACCGCAGCCTCGGGAGCCTCCTTGACAGGATGATAGGAATAGAACAGTTTCACTCCGGCTCCATAGACACGCATCAAAGTCGGAGCGATGATACGCATGAAGCGCTCTTCGAGTTGCTCCACGAAGAATGCGGTAGGCACGCTCAAGGTGAGATTGCCGCCCTCAAATCCGAGCGACGTCACCGGGCGAAACCAGGTGTCGAATTGTTGCTGTGAAAGATTGTCTGCAAAAATCCTCAGACACTCTTCCCATAACTGTATATGGGTCTTTTCCATTTTAATGGTCGGTTGTAATTCTTAGAGGAAGAGGCACAGTGAGTAGACACGTCTAACTGTCGTGCGTGGAAAAAGGAGCCACATCCGTGGATTACGATAGCCATGAGAGAAATATATATGGCAGGCTTGGAAAAATCCCGAATGGCGACAAGCCAATCTCCAAATAAAAATGAACGGAAAAATAGCCTCGGGGGCGTCTTTTCTACAATGCAAATTTCCCCCGATTTTTTTACAAAAACAAACAGTAAAAAATTTGGAAATATCACGCCAAATACAAGTCAGGTGAATTTCAGGGATTTATCTTTTTCAGCAAAGTTATCAACATTGTAATGATGATAACTAAAGTTGATATTGATTATCAGAAAATTACGAACATAAGTTATCAACATTGATTAATCACACATATGCGTGAAACTTCATAATATCGCAAAAACAGGCATATAAGACGTGGAACACATTCCAATAAAAAGTTATCAACTATTTGGAATGATTATAAATAAGATGTCCGGTATTGCATATTTGCGGACAACTTCTATAAAGTATGGATTACGGCAACTATATTTTGTCTCGTATATCCCGGCCGCTTTTCGCCTTGTTCCTGCGGTCATGTACATAACAGTACACTCCTTCGTCACATGTCGAAAATCGATTCAAGCTATACGACCCTGGCGGCAACATTTATTATTAAACAATCTCTTAGTTTCTACGACACAGTAAAGCTCCATATGGTGGAAAAGAATATTGGCTGCGCCGCAACGTTTGGCAACGTTACAGCACAGCCAATATGTAATATCATCGAGAAATCAGAAAATCTTAATCGGGGGCACGTAGCGGCGTGGATTCTTTTTGAGATCCCACATTATACTGTCGAGTCCCATGGCCGCACCATTGATATGGTCGTATAGCGAGCGATCGTTGAGCAGAAGGCCAACAGAATTGTCGGTACGGTTCATCTTGTCGGTGATGTCATTGAGATTTGACATAGTGCTGTCTATATTATCCATGGTAGACTTCAGCGGAATAGTCTTAAGCTCGGCGGAGAGTACCGCAAGGTCAGCCGTTATAGAGTCGAGATTGTGGGCTACGCCGTCGACAGTCTTCATCGTAGCCGGCATAGTAGCCATAGTGCGGTTGAGATAGAGAGTAGTCGCCTGAAGGTTGGCGGTAATGGCGTCAAGGCGCTTTACCGACTGGAGGAGTGCGGAATCTCCGACAAGCCTGTTGACCGAAGTGAGCAGCGAATCTACTTTAGGTACAATAGCGCTCACTGAAGGCATCAGATTGGTCGATACATCTTTCATAAGCGAGGGTGCGTTGCCTCCTTCCAGGCGGTCGCCGACCTTGCAGAAGCCAGAAGCCGTAGAGAATTCGAGCACAATCGAAGCCGACCCGAGGAGGTCGGATGAAATCATGGCCTTGGAGCCTGCGGGTATACGGAGCTGCTTGTCAAGACTCATCTCGACAAGCACATGGCCGGGATTGTCATATTCGTAGTTGATTTCGCGCACCTGACCTACTTTCAGACCGTTGAGAGTAACAGGCGACGACACACTCAGCCCTGCTACATTAGTATATGAGGCATAATAGTAATTGGCGGCCTTGAATATATTGATACCTTTGAGATAATTGATGCCGAAGAAGAGCACCAGAGCAGCAATGAGCACCGACAGTCCGATGGTCAGTTCGTGGGAGAAACGTTTCATATCACTATTTTCGAATCTTGTTCTTTGATATTTTGGTACGGAAGGGAGATATATTATTATGTATAAACAAATTTATCTGACTCGTTGGCCGTCAACGACTGTAATAATAAATGCGTCGGGAAATTTCTTACGAAGTTGGGCGAGGCTTCGGCGGGCCGCCTGCATATCCGGGAGGTCGGGTGAGGTATATTTCCAAAGTTTGCCATCGCGATACTCTACATAATCGGATACACCCTTGAGCTTTGTGGAACCGTTAGCTACCCGCGAGGGACTTGTCATGAACTGCACGCGATAGCACCGCTTGCCTGAGGCAGAGACTCCCGATTGGACGGAGGAGGCATTTGCATCACCGGAGGGAACAGCGGCAGATGCCTGAGGAGTGGATTCCACGTCTACTTTAGTATTGCGCGACTTTTCATCCGATTTCTTCTCATTTTTCTTTCCTGAGGCAATATCGTAGGAACGCTTATAGTCCTTAAAGGCATTGTATATGGCCTGGGCGAGTTTCTTCTGTCCGGACTCTGACGCCATAAAGGCCTCTGATGTCGGATTGCAGATGAAATCAAGCTCGACAAGCACGGCGGGCATGCCGGTCTTGGCCAATACCCAGAATCCGGCCTGACGCACACCGTTGTCGGTACGCGAAGCCGTAGAGTGCAACTCTTTCTGCACTCTTCCGGCAAAATCGATACTTTGGTCGAGGTGTTTGTTCTGATTGAGTTCGAAGATTATATACGACTCTGTAGAGTTGGGGTCGAATCCGCAATAGCGCTCGGAGTAGTCATCCTCAAGCATCATAACGGCATTCTCGCGCTTGGCCACCGCGAGGTTTTCAGCGCTGCGGTGTAGTCCGAGGGTATATGTGGCAGCACCGTGTATGGTAGTGCGGTTGCGGGCTTTCTTGTCGACAGAGTTGACATGGACAGATATGAAGAGTGACCCTTTGGCATTGTTTGCAATGTTGGAACGCTCCTGCAGGGTCTTGAAATAGTCACCCTTACGCGTATAGACTACCTTGACATCCTTGTCGTTCTTTTCAATAAGGCCTCCGAGCTTGAGCACGACACCGAGGTTTATGTCTTTCTCTTTTGCCTTGCGGCCTATTGTTCCAGGGTCGTGGCCGCCATGGCCTGCATCAAGCACAACGACAAACGGTTCGGCTCCCCATGCGGCTACTGGCACAATGAGGCACACACACATATATATAATATGTAGAAATATACTCCTGAGCATAATTTTGAGGTACAAAATTAAGAAAACATGTGCTAATTATGGCACGATATGCCGACAAATTGGACGTTAGCATCCAAATTTGGGGAATATATGACCAATAGATTTGTGTTATAGCCTGCAAAAAACTATTTTTGCCGTATGAGAGCAATATTACCGTTAACCATAGCTGCAATAGCAATAGCCGGAGGGTGTACCATCAGCAACAATGCGGACACAGCAAATACTGAAAGCATGAAAATCGACCGATATGACCTTGAGGTAAGTGCCTATCCGGCTCTCGACTCGGCTTCTCGCGCCGACTTCCTCATGGCATATGCCGATGTCAACAGGCTGGTACTACAACTGTATGCCGCATCTCATCCAGGGGTAAGTAAGGAAGCGAGCGACTCGATGATGTCGGAGTATGCACGCAGCCGTGGGGTAAGTATGTTCGGGTGTGCGATACGCGAGCGTCTCGGTGCTACCGACTCCATAGAGGCGGCTCTTGGAGAAGCGGCATCGCGCTCAAGGAGCATGATACCCGAACTGAAATGGCCGCGTCTGTATGGTATTATCTCGACCTACGACCAGGTGATAATACTCAGCGGCGACTCCATAGCCCTCATCGGCATGAACCATTATCTCGGCCCTGACGACGAGGCCTACAAGGGATTTGACAATTATCGCCGACGCGACAAGCGCCTGGCAGCACTCCCGGCACAACTCACAGAATCGCTTCTTTACAGCCAGTGGCCTTATGAACTGCCCGACAAGGACGCCACAGCTCTGAGCCGTATGCTCTATGACGGAGCCGTAGCGTGGATTACGATGCGAATCACCGGCACAGAACGGCCGGAGGAAATAATCGGCTGGGACGAAGTCCAGACAAAATGGGCCGAGGCCAACGAAAGCAATGCCTGGGAAGCGCTGATAAACAGAAAAATGCTATACTCTACCGATGAGGATTATGGCATGAGGCTGACACAACGTGCTCCGGCAACAAGCATGCTGCATCCCGACGCCCCCGGTCGCATGGGTACATGGCTCGGAATGCGCATCATCGATGCATACATGAAGAGTCACCCTGATACAGAACCACGGCAACTCCTTCAGAAAGATTTTTACGGTAACTTAAAGACTCTGGTCGAATCGGGATATAACCCGTTGCGCAGACAGGACTGACGATTCAGTTGAGTATAACTGCGGCATGCCTTGGAGCAAGCGCACGCTCGAAATGGTAGGCCCGGGCAAACTGTCGTATAATGGCCAGAGTCGACTCGCAAGGCTTCAAGCACTCGTCCTTTTTTTCTGAAGCCAACATGCGATTATTGTCGAGAGTCGAAGAAGAGGTAGATTTTTTCAGCATAGGCAGGCGTGTTATCGTTGTATATGTAGAACGAATACGACCCGATTTTTATTATCAATTACCTCAACCGGATATAAAAATTATCACACATATTTATCCATCTACACCTTTATCGGCATTATGCGTGCGTAAACTACAGAAATATAAAAATATTGTATTCCAATACTAAAAATTACTTAATTTATTTGCCGCAATCGGAGCAAATCTCTACCTTTGCAACAAAAGAAGGCTAAAACATGTCAAAATATTGCTTGACTGCCACTAAACGAGACTTTCTTTTTACAATTAGCAAATATAGTATTTACCTGCTTAAATTTACTGCCTATAGAGACGACCATTACTTCAAATCAAATCAATCATAAGTAATGCAAATCTTTTCTTCGCTCACCGACGAGCAGTTGGTGAAATCATATGTTGAAGGGAACAACGAGGCTTTCGACGCGCTATTGTTGCGCCACCAGTCAAAGCTATTTTCATATATCATGCGCATCGTACGCAACCGCGACATCGCCGACGACATCTTTCAGGAGACGTTTGTCAAGATTATCATGATGCTGAAACAAGGTCGTTATACCGAAAACGGAAAATTTTCGGCATGGCTTCATCGTATCGCCCACAATCTTATCATTGACTACTATCGCCAGGAGCGTGTAGAGAACACCGTGTCGACCGATGACAACGAGACTGATATGCTCAACCGGCGCGATCTCTGCGAGACGAATGTGGAGGACTGGCTTGTGGAGAATCAGATACATACCGACGTACGCCGTCTGATAGGTGCACTCCCGGAGCCCCAGCGCGAGGTGTTGACAATGCGCTATTACCGCGACATGAGCTTCAAGGAAATAGCCGAGGCAACAGGTGTAAGCATCAACACTGCCCTCGGACGCATGCGCTACGCCCTTCTCAATATGCGCCGCATGGCCGCCAAACACAATATCCAGCTTACAGCATGACGAAAATAGCGTGTTGTCACGCTAAGCATGGCATCCACGCCAATACTTTACCGCATGTACAAATCCGACAACCCTTACATCACACATAAGAATATATAATGAAAGGCGCCACAAAACGTGGACGCCTTTCATTATATAGGGAGAATTTTATATCTTATCAGTCAGCGGAAATGACCGATTAGTTTTCGGCTACCTTGTTGTAACGCTTGTTGAGACCGTCAATTACCTCGTTGGTAATATCGAGAGCAGGGTTGAAGTATACTCCGGCAGCCTTGTAGAGGATTGCATCGTAGCCTTTCTTACGGTTATAGTCCTTGATAAACGCCTCAATTGAGTCGGTAAGCTGAATCTGCTGCTGAATCATCTCCTGCTCTGCTTCGCGCTGAAGGCTTGCAAGATAATTCTGAGCTTCGGTCTGCTTCTTGTTGAATGTTTCCTGATCGGACTGGAAGCTCTCCTGAGAGAGGTATCCGTTATTGTTGATTTTCTGCTGTATCTGGTTGCCGAGCTTCTGCAGTTCGGAAGTACGTGTACGCTGTGCGTTGTCAATCTTGTTGATCTGGCGGAGTTGTGCTTCCTTGAAATCTTTTGCGAGATTGTAATGTGCCGCAATCGAATCTGCATCGATGTAGCGGATGTTGACGGCAGCGGTGGCAGCCTTATCGGCGGTGGCGGCGGCAGGAACGGCTTCCTCCTTGCCGGAAGAGCATGAAACTGCCGCAACGGCCAGCATCAACATGAGCGATTTTGCACAAAGTGCGGTTTTCTTCATTGTAAGTTGCTTAATGTATGGTATTTATTTTCCTTTATCATTTTTGTGGGCATGACCCGACGCACAGGAAATACCCTTGCGGCGGAGCGCCACATTGTCGTGAACATGGCCTGAAGGGAATCTGGAGCCTTTGACAAAAAGCACCTTAATGCCCAGCAACACCACACACACGGCTACGATAGCTATGGCTAACAACACTGTTTTCACTGTGTCTCTATGTTTTTGCACTGCAAATATAAGAAAGGAATTACAAATCTGGAATTATCTGAATTTTATTTTGTAACTTAGAGTGCGAAAAGCGAATAATTTAACAATTTTATACACTTCAAAGCGACCATTAACTAATCAAACAGAATAATGATTATGACAATCAAGGATCTCAAACCAACGGCCGTATGGACAATCTTTGACGAGATTACCAATGTGCCCCGTCCTTCCAAGAAGGAAGAGAAAATCCGCAAATACATACTCGATTTCGCCAAAGCCAACGGCATCGACGCCAAGACCGACGAAGTGGGCAACGTAGTGCTCAGCAAACCTGCAACTCCCGGCAAAGAGGATGCTCCGACAGTAATAATGCAGGGACACATGGACATGGTGTGCGAGTCAAACAAGAAAGATTTCGACTTCGACAACTCCCCCATCACCACCATCATCGACGGAGAATGGGTACATGCCGACAACACTACTCTTGGCGCTGACAACGGTATCGGAGTAGCAGCTTCTCTGGCTGTGATGGCCGACAAGAGCCTGGTACACGGCCCGCTCGAAGCTCTGTTTACCGTAGATGAAGAAACCGGCATGACCGGTGCCAACAATCTGGGTGAAAACATGATGAACGGCTCGATATTGCTCAACCTCGACTCAGAGGATGACGGCCAGTTCTTCATCGGTTGCGCCGGCGGCATCGACACTACCATCACTTTCGACTATAAGCGCGAGATGGCTCCTGCCGACTACCATTGGTTTGACATCGAACTCGCCAACCTAAGCGGCGGACATTCCGGAGGCGATATCCACGAAGGACGCGCCAACTCCAACAAGTTGCTCGCACGCTTCCTCTTCGGCCTGTCGCAGAAGCATGATATCGTGCTCAGCGAAATAAGCGGCGGCAACCTGCGCAACGCCATCCCCCGAGCAGCACATGCCGTAGTGGGCGTACATACCTCGAAGAAAGAAGAAGTAGTGGTAGCGTTCAACGAATTTGTGGCTGACGTCAAGAACGAGTATTCCCACACCGACCCGGCAATGGATATCACCATCGCTACCGCCGACAAGCCCGAATACGCCATCGATTCCGACACCACCCTGCGCCTGATACGCTCGCTTTATGCCTGCCCCCACGGAGTAATCTCCATGAGCCACGACCTCGAAGGCCTGGTGGAGACCTCGACCAACCTCGCTTCGGTAAAGATGCAGCCCGACAATACAATACTTGTCACCACCAGCCAGCGCAGTTCGGTGGAAAGCCGCAAATATGACATCGCCAACCAGATTGAGGCCCTGTTCCTTATGGCCGGCGCCAAGGTGACCCACGGCGACGGATATCCCGGATGGGCCCCCAACATGAACTCGGCCATCATGAAGATTGCCGCTGACACATACAAAGAACTTTATGGCGAGGAGCCGCTGATTACAGCCATACATGCCGGACTGGAATGTGGACTCTTCCTTACGAAATATCCGCACCTCGATATGGTATCGTTCGGACCGACCCTGCGTGGTGTACACTCTCCAAGCGAGAAGATGCACATTCCTGCAGTAGAACGCTTCTGGGACCAGCTCGTAACCATACTACGCAAAGTATCAGACCTCAAAAAGTAATGTTCTGAGGCTACACATCAGTAAAAAGACAACTATATCCCCGGCAAGATGCCTGTAACGAGTCATCGTGTCGGGGATTTCTTTCCACCATGAACACGCTACACAAGCTGATAGCCCTGGCCATAGCTGCAATAGGCTCTATATGCAATCATGCGGACGGCGCCCGTCCGCCACGGGTGACACATCCCGACTCGCTACATCTGCTGCCACAAAATCTATGGGAACTTCCGGAGAATCCTTGGTCGGAGGCCCGACGCAACAGTATCGAACGTCTTACCGACGAGGACTACCGCGAGGCTGCCGACGAACTCGGCATCGAGACTGCCGCCATGAAAGCTGTCGTAGCAATCGAGGCCGGCTCAACCCACCGGGGATTTTATGCTCCGGGAAAGCCATTGATTAATTTCGATCTTGCAATGTTCAGACGCGGAGCACGGAAACGAGGCATCAATCTCGCTACATACACAAAAAAACAACCGGTGGTATTTTCTCGGCCCAACATAAAACGCTACGGTAGCTATCAGGCTGCACAGTATGCCCGGCTTAACGGCGCTATGGCCATAGACTCGATAACGGCGCTGGAAAACACGTTTTGGGGAATGTTTCAGATCGGGGGATTCAACTGGCGTAAATGTGGAGCCGAATCGATTAAGGATTTTGTCGACCGCATGTCATCAAGCGAGCATGAGCAACTCGAGCTCTTTGTCGAATTCGTAAAATCGCAAGGCCTTGACAAGTATCTCAAGAAGAAAGACTGGGCCGGATTTGCCCGCAGATACAATGGCCCCGGATACGCAAAACGGCGATACCATAAGCGGCTGGCGAGCGCATACGAAAAGTATCGCAAAGAGGAAGACAAACATAAATGATGGAGTCTATTAATCGATCAACCAGATTGATATCATTCCCGACATCGCGAGGTACACAAAAATACTGCGGCGTAAACCGGATTATCGGTTTACGCCGCAGCTGTTCAGTATATCGTCGGATATGCCGACTTAACCGTAATTACTCGGCACACTTGGCCTTGATAAACTCGCGGTTGAGACGTGCGATATTGCTAATCTTGATACACTTGGGACACTCGGCCTCGCAGGCTCCGGTGTTGGTGCAGTTGCCGAAACCGAGCTCGTCCATCTTCATTACCATGGCGCGTGCGCGACGTTTGCGCTCAACCTGTCCCTGGGGCAGGAGTGCGAACTGGCTTACCTTTGCAGAAACGAAGAGCATTGCAGAGCCGTTCTTACAAGCAGCCACACATGCGCCACAGCCGATGCATGTAGCAGAGTCCATAGCCATGTCGGCGTTGACCTTGGAGATGGGGAGATTGTTGGCATCCTGTGCGCCTCCGCAGTTGAACGATACATAGCCGCCGGCCTGCTGAATCTGGTCAAAAGCATTGCGGTTGACCATGAGGTCCTTTATCACAGGGAACGCGGCAGAGCGCCAGGGCTCTACAGTGATTGTCTCGCCATCCTTGAAACGGCGCATGTAGAGCTGGCAAGTGGTAGCACCAGTAGCAGGGCCGTGCGGGTGTCCGTTAATATAGAGCGAGCACATACCACAGATACCTTCGCGACAGTCGTGGTCAAATGCAATCGGCTCCTCGTGGTTGTTAACGAGCTGCTCGTTGAGAATATCGAGAGTTTCAAGGAACGAGGTGTCGGTATCGGTCTCCACGGTATAAGTGCGGAACTCACCTTTTTCCTTAGGACCGGCCTGACGCCAGACCTTGAGATTTACAGTCATATTTGCCATGTTGTAGAAAATTCTTTAAGAGTTACGACTTATAGTTACGTGTCTGTACCTTTATAGCCTCGTAGTGGAGGGGTTCCTTGATAAGCTCGGGAGCTTTTTCATCACTGCCCTGATAATCCCAGCAGGCTACGTAGAAGTAGTTTTCGTCGTCGCGCTTAGCCTCGCCTTCCTCGGTCTGGTACTCTTCACGGAAGTGACCGCCACAGCTTTCGTTGCGGTTGAGGGCATCGTAGGCCACGAGTTCGCCCATCGTGATGAAGTCCTTGAGGCGGAAAGCCTTATCGAGCTCATTGTTCATTCCTTCAGCGGTGCCGGGCACATAGAGGTTGGTCTCAAACTCCTTGCGAAGAGCCTTGAGCTTGTCAAGCGCGAGTGTGAGGCCCTCCTTGGTACGGCCCATTCCTACATATTCCCACATGATGTGGCCGAGCTCCTTGTGGATGGAGTCGACAGAGCGCTTGCCCTGAATCTTGAGGAATGCGTTCTGGGCTTCCACACATTTCTTTTCGGCCTCGGCAAATTCGGGGCCATCGGTGCCGGGGCACGGAACGGTAATCTGGTCGCTGAGGTAGTTCTGGATTGTATAGGGAAGCACGAAGTATCCGTCGGCAAGACCCTGCATGAGTGCGGATGCACCAAGACGGTTGGCGCCATGGTCAGAGAAGTTGCACTCACCGATTGCAAACAGACCCTTGAGCGAAGTCTGGAGTTCGTAGTCAACCCAGATACCTCCCATTGTGTAGTGGATAGCGGGGAAAATCATCATCGGGTTGTAATAAACCTGACCATTGATTTCGCTGCCCTTCTCGCCGGGGTTAACATCGGTAATCTCCTCGTACATGTCGAAGAGGTTGCCGTAGCGCTGACGAACGACATCGATACCGAGACGGTTGATGGCCTCAGAGAAGTCGAGGAATACGGCGAGACCGGTGTTGTTGACACCAAATCCCTTGTCGCAGCGTTCCTTGGCTGCACGCGATGCAACGTCGCGGGGCACGAGGTTGCCGAATGCCGGGTAGCGGCGTTCGAGATAGTAGTCGCGACGTTCTTCGGGAATATCAGAGCCCTTGATTTCACCGCGCTGGAGTTTCTTGGCGTCCTCGATATCCTTCGGCACCCAGATACGACCGTCGTTGCGGAGCGACTCCGACATAAGGGTAAGTTTCGACTGCTGGTCACCGTGCACAGGGATACATGTGGGGTGAATCTGCACATAAGAGGGGTTGGCGAAGTATGCGCCCTTGCGGTAGCATGCCATAGCGGCAGAACAGTTGCAACCCATAGCGTTGGTCGAGAGGAAGTATGCGTTACCGTATCCGCCGGTAGCGATAACCACGGCGTGTGCTGCAAAGCGTTCGAACTTGCCTGTAACGAGATTCTTGGCGATAATACCGCGGGCACGGCCGTCAATCATAACCACATCGTGCATCTCATAGCGGTTGTAGCTCTTCACCTTGCCAAGATTAATCTGGCGGTTGAGCGAGCTGTAGGCTCCGAGGAGGAGCTGCTGGCCGGTCTGGCCCTTTGCGTAGAATGTACGCGACACCTGGGCGCCACCGAACGAACGGTTGGCAAGAAGGCCTCCGTATTCACGTGCGAAGGGTACACCCTGAGCCACACACTGGTCGATGATATTGTTGGACACCTCGGCCAGACGATATACGTTGGCTTCGCGGGCACGGTAGTCACCGCCCTTTACTGTGTCGTAGAAGAGGCGATAAACAGAGTCTCCGTCGTTCTGATAGTTCTTTGCAGCATTGATACCACCCTGTGCGGCAATTGAGTGAGCGCGGCGGGGGCTATCCTGGATGCAGAAGTTAAGTACGTTGAAACCCATCTCGGCGAGAGTCGAGGCGGCTGATGCGCCGGCAAGACCTGTACCAACCACAATCACCGACAGGCGGCGCTTGTTGGCGGGGTTCACGAGTTTCTGGTGAGCCTTATAGTTGGTCCATTTTTCAGCGATAGGACCTTCCGGGATTTTGGAATCAGCCGGATTCATCACTTTTACTTTGTCTAAATCGGTAGTTGCCATATCGCTTGATTAGTTAGCGGGTTCAACATTAGTTTCAGTTGCTTCGTCGCAAACTGCGGCGGAACATTCTTTCTTTGAGCCATTGAGGTAATCAACGAACTCAAGCACACGGCGCCACTGGCCGATAGTCTCAATCTGCTTCTCGATGCGCTCGGGAGTAGCCTGATACTGAGCAGCCATTTCGGGGTTGCTCTTGAGCTCCTGCATCTGAGTTTCGGCAGCCTTGAGTTCTTCAGCAGAGGGGAGCTGGTCGTAATCAAAACGGTCGGCGGGAACACCTACCATCTTGCCGAGCACTTCCTTGTACTGGTCGCGGAGAGCTGCATCTTTCTTATAGAAGTCGTTGTGGGCGTTGACTGTGAATACAATAGCCTGAGCGATGAAGAGCACGATTACGATTGATGTCCACCAGCAACCGATTGTCTTCAGACGGCTTACCCATACGTTGTTGTCCCAGCCGATAGTATGGAACATCGACCAGAAACCATGGTTCATGTGGAACCACAATGCGATGAAGCCGATGATATAGATTACCGGAGTAGCCCAGCTGCTGAATGCTTCCTGAATAAACAGGGTACCCATCGAGGGAGGAAGCACTTCTTCTACACCACGGATTTCAACGAGCTGCATCTTTGCCCAGAACTGAATCAGGTGGACAACGAGGAATGCGAGCACTACGATACCGAGCACGAGCATGTTCTGTGACGACCATTCAACACTCTTGGGGATAGAGTTGATGGCATAGCGGTTGTTGCCACGGGCCTTGCGGTTCTGCAGGGTCAGCCACACGGCATAGATAATGTGAATGATGAAAAGCACGGCCAGGCCCATCGACGCTACGAGAGCGTACCAGTTGGCACCCAGAAACTCGCAAATCACGTTGTAGGAAGCGGGATACACGATCGCTACCGCGTTCATCAAGCAGTGGAAAGTTACAAATAGGACGAGGCAGATGCCGGTAACGGCCATCACCAGCTTACGTCCTATAGACGAGCTTGTTAACCACATAGTAGTTTAATTTGGATTAAGTTAGTTATGTTATTTGATGTTCTGAATTACGGTATTATTGGGCCTCCTACAGAGACACTGCGTACAAGACAAGCCTCCTGTATGCTTTTAGACCAACGCTCAATCTTGCTGACAAAAAGGCATTATCGACTTGGATATGCAAATTTAAGACAAATTACAAACCGACACAAACATTACGGAAAAAATTCGCTAATTTATCCTACCACATTTTTTCTGCCCACATGCCAATAGCGCCACACAACGGCTTTTTTTAGTAACGATTCTCTCATTTTGGCCATTTGCGGCACCATTTATATGTTATAAAACATAAATCAAAAAATTCCCCTAAAAATATTGTAATAATGTAATCAAAAATAGCTAAACTTGCACATGATTTCGAGCAAATCAACACATGATTACATATATCATGTCATGTATAGCCTGATTTCAATCATTCTAACATACACACCTAATAACAGCTTTTACTAAACTTATAGTTTAATTTTACCTTAAAACCACCAGACAGACATTAAAATCTACATTCTAAGAACTCTAAAACAGTAGATAGATTTCTCATGAATGGAAAGGCGGCAGAACTTGTGATAAGCGAGGCCGTCTGTTTTTTTTACCCGCACAGGAATACCATGTCACGAAAAGGACAATATATCTACTCCCGCACTATACATTATATATACAAGTTCCAAAATAAAAAAAAGCCTCCGGAAATCCTGAGGCTTTTTTCATATCGACTGCAAGAGTCGTTATATCTGCTGAGCAATCTTTTCTGCTACAGAGCGTGTGGGATTAGTTCTGAGAGAAGATTACGATACGGTTCCAGTTGTTTACGTCGTAAACCTGAGAGTCGGAACCTTCAGCCTTGATTGTGAGACGGTCGGCAGGAATACCATACTCTTTTGTAAGCATGTTGTATACATTCTGTGCACGACGCTCTGAAAGCTTCATGTTGTAAGATGCAGTACCGGTATCCTTGTCAGCATAACCCTTGATTACAACGTTGCTGTTGGGGTTGGCCTTCATCCACTGTGCGATGTTATATACATTGACAGTCTCGGTAGAAGTAATCTTGGCAGAGTTAATGGTGAAGCGTACGGTAGAGAGCAGAGGAGCCTGTGCGTCGGGACATTCGGGAGCTACAACCTCGGGGCAGGGGAGCTGAGCCTCAGCTGCTGCGAGAGCGGCACCGCATGTAGCGAGAGCACCACGAAGATCATTTACCTGACCGTTGAGCTGGTTGATGTAGCCAAGATAATCACAGGGATTGAAGCTCTTGAACTCACGGCCACCGAAGTTGATGTTGAAACCGCCGAGTACGTTGAGGTTCATGTCAACATTCTGGCCGATTGCAGAGCCGTCGAATTCGTCGCCGAAGAGACCGTAGCGGCCTTCTGCAAAGAAGTCAACATACTTGCAGAGACGGAAACGGAGCTGAAGACCAACTGATACCGGGAACTCCCATACGCGGGTCTTTACGGCACCGTGCTGTGTGTAGAGCGCGGGATCATGAGCCCAACCCCATGAACGGGAAACTCCTAAACCTACAAAAGGAATCACACTTAAGAAACGGTCGGATTTCACACTGCCGAAACTGTTGAACATATCCCACATAAGGTCAGCATTGGCATTGATGTATTTTGCCTTGTTGTAGCCATCGGCGTCAACATGGTAAGCACCGCCGGTAGCACCGATACGCCATGCCAGATAAGGGCTGAACCACTTACCAAAGGCGATATTGTAGGAGGCAGTGATGTGACGGTGATGTTCCTGGCCGTCAGCGATACGGTCGGTCATCGGGAGCTCCATACCGGCGCCAATCTGGAGGAACCAGTTGGCTCCGCGCTCTGAGTAGAAGTGGTCACCACACTCCACAGCTTCAGTCTCAGTGATGGTAACTTCCTCAACAGCTACAGCTTCCTGTGCGGTAGCAACATTTGCTGAAAGCAGCATTGCGCCGCAGGCAGCAAAACCGAAAAGGATGTTCTTTTTCATTCTCTTAAGTTTTTAATTTATACAATTTGTTTTAACCCTTCTTTATACGGGCAGCCTTCAAGGCTTTCCGCAGGCTGCCGGTAGAAGGCAGCGACTTGTTTTGTGATTTTGCTATTGTAACGCCGCGCGTTTACCGTTTGTTCAGCAAAATTTTCACAAAGGTAAAGTATAATTAGAATCTCTGCAACTTTTTTCGACAAATTTTAACACTATAATGTTAAAATCAGGACTAAGTTAAAATCAATTAATCACTGAAATTCAGCAATATATAGGTTAGCACCCAGCTTAATGTTAATTTTACAATCAGAAATTTATGCTTATATTTGCAAAAACAAAAAAACTCCGGATAATGCCATCGTCCACTCCCATATCTCCACCTGACCAGCCTCACCGTGGGCAGCGTGCACGCCACCGTCTGCGCACCCACCGGCGCTTCAGGCTCTCGTTCATCAACGAGAACACATTCAACGAAGTGTGGACAATCGGCATGTCACAGCGCAAAGTAATTGCCAGTATCGCACTAATATTCGTAGCATTAGGATGCATGGCGGCAACACTCATAGTATTTACCCCACTGCGCACTCTCCTACCTGGATACCTCAAGCAGGAAGAGAGACAGAAGAACACAGTCAACGTATTCCGTGTCGACTCACTGTTGAAAGCCGGACGAGAGACATCGGAATATCTGGCCACACTGAAATCAATCCTACAGGGCGACAGCTCAATAGTCACACATACCGGACAACAGGCATCTGCAATCTCCAGCCACTCAGTATCGCCCGATTCGCTGCTTCCGGCAACCCCGACAGAAGAACAGTTCGTAAGAATGATAGATGAACGCAAGCGCTACAGCATCGGCAACCACACCTCCGCGCCCGGAGTATCAGCAATATTTCTTTTTCCGATAAGAGGAGCGCGCATGCTGTCCGACACTTCATCCGAACTTACTGTCGTAAGCCCTCCGCGCAATGCCACAGTCACATCCCCGGGCTCTGCCACTATCATAGCCACATCCTACTCCCCCTCGGGCCTATGGGCCGTAACCCTTCAGCACACAAACGGATATGTGACAATAATCGACGGATTGTCATCCTGCAGAGTAAAGGCCGGAGATTCCGTATCGGTCGGAGAAAGCCTTGGAAATGCCGACACATCCCACGACGTGACCATACAGTTATGGAGCGCCGGGACACGGCTGAACCCACTCCGCGTCATGCCTATCTGACCGAATTTAAAGCCCCGGTTTCCATAATAGCGGAATTTACGCTATCTTTGCACCTATATTTATATATAGCCATTAATCCGTGGACCCACAGAAAAAGATAGCCGTACTCGGGAGCACAGGCTCAATAGGAGTACAGACACTTGATATAATCGCAGAATATCCCGACCGTTTCCGTGCCACAGTGCTTGTGGCCGGCCGCAACGTAGAGCTGCTAATCTCGCAGGCCCGTCAGCATCGTCCGAATCTCGCCGTAATAGCCGACGAGAGCCTCTACCCCACTCTGCGCGACGCTCTCGCCCCGCTCGATATAGAGACCGCGGCAGGAGCCAATGCCATAACTGATGCTATGGAGCGCGACGACGTAGACACCGTGGTTACAGCCACTGTAGGCTACAGCGGCCTCGCCCCCACCCTGCGTGCCATCGATGCCGGCAAGCAGATAGCCCTGGCCAACAAAGAGACAATGGTTGTAGCCGGAGAGCTTGTGACACGACGACTCGACAACTCACCCTCACGTATAATCCCCGTCGATTCCGAGCACTCGGCCATATACCAGTGTATGGCAGGAGAGGAATCATCAACAGTAAAAAAGCTGCTTATCACCGCCTCGGGAGGCCCCTTCCGCACCCGCAGCATCGACGAACTGAGCAGTGTGACCGTACGCGACGCCCTCGCCCACCCCAACTGGTCGATGGGTGCCAAGATTACCATCGACTCAGCCACGATGCTCAACAAAGCATTCGAAATAATCGAGGCACGCTGGCTGTTCGGCATCACCCCCGACCGCATTGAAGCTGTCGTGCATCCCCAGTCGATTGTACACTCCATGGTAGAGTTTACCGACGGATCGGTAAAAGCACAGCTCGGCATCCCTGACATGCATCTGCCCATACGCTATGCCCTCGGTGATGCCTCAAGGCTTGCCACCAACCGTCCCGGTCTACGCCTGCAGGACTACGCCCGACTCGAATTCTTCAGGCCCGACACCGAAAAATTTCCCCTCATCAACATGGCCTACTACGCGCTCGAACGCGGAGGCAATACCGCATGCGTGATAAACGCCGCCAACGAGATTGCTGTCGACGCATTCCTCCACGAGCGTATCGGCTACCTTGACATACAACGTACAATAGAATCTACGCTCAACGATGTTCCATTCATAGCCTCGCCTGGCTACGACGACTATGTTGCCACCAACACACTCGCCCGCCGCATAGCCGAGGAGCATACCAAGAGCCGGTTCGACAAGAAGAGATAACACAATGGACGCATTTCTGATAAAAGCGGCGCAACTGATTGCCGCATTTGCCCTGCTCGTGATAATACATGAGTTCGGACACTATATTTTCGCCCGCATGTTCGGGATTAAAGTTGAGAAATTCTACCTGTTCTTCGACCCTTGGTTCTCGCTGGTAAAATGGCGGCCAAAGAAAAAGGCGACTAAAGACACCGTCGACAACCGCGCTACATGGCGCGACACCGAGTATGGCATCGGCTGGCTGCCGCTGGGCGGCTATGTGAAAATCGCAGGTATGATTGACGAGTCGATGGACAAAGAGCAGATGAGCAAGCCCGCGCAGCCCTGGGAATTCCGCTCCAAGCCGGCATGGCAGCGCCTGCTGGTGATGGTAGCCGGAGTGCTCATGAACTTCATTCTCGCCATAATCATCTATGCCGGCATAGCATGGTACTGGGGCGAGAAATATATCGAATACCGCGACGCCAAGGAAGGCATGGAGTATGCACAGTCGGCAAAGGAAATCGGATTCCGCGACGGCGACATACCCCTTCTCGCCGACGGCGAGGAGATGTACGCCTCCGACCCGTCAAGTCTGCTTAAAATGGTAGAGGCAAAGACTGTGACGGTACTGCGCGACGGACGCGACTCAGTAGAAATAGCCATACCGGAAAACTTCATTTTCCGCGTCAATGATGACAAGGGCTTCTTCACATACCGTCTGCCCGTAGTTGTCGACAACACCGTCAGCGGAGAACCCGCCGACAAAGCCGGACTGAAAACCGGCGACCGCATACGCACCATCAACGGAGAGCCCGCATCGACCTATACCGATTTCACCCGGCTACTCGCCGAAAACGGAGGCAAGGAAATCGAGCTCGGCATCGTCCGCGACGGACATCCCGCCGACATCGCCATCACTCCGACCGAAGGCGGCAAAATCGGTATCCAGCTACGCCCAATCACCGACATCTACCCTGTACACGTAAAGCGCTACGGCCTCCTTGAGTCGATACCCAAGGGTTGGGAAAACGGCACAGGAAAACTGTCGGCCTACGTCAGCTCGATGAAATACGTGGCCACAGCCGAAGGTGCAAAGAGCCTTGGCGGATTCGGCGCCATCGGCAACATGTTTCCCGACCGATGGAGCTGGATATCATTCTGGGAAATCACCGCATTCCTCTCGGTAGCTCTCGCATTCATGAATATCCTGCCCATTCCGGCGCTCGACGGCGGGCATATCATGTTTCTGCTCTACGAAATCATATCGCGGCGCAAACCCTCCGAGAAATTCATGGAGTATGCCCAGATATGCGGCATGGCATTCCTGTTCATACTGCTCCTCTATGCCAATGGCAACGACCTCTACCGGTTCTTCTTAAAATAAAGCCTCTCCTTATTAATATATTATGGAATATCCACGCATCACACTGCGCCGTGGCAAAGAACAGTCGCTTGAGCGATTCCACCCCTGGGTGTTCTCAGGAGCAGTGGCCGACACCCCCGACACTATCGAAGAAGGCGATATCGTAGCGGTGTACACAAGCGACGGCCGCATGATAGGCGTAGGCCACTATCAGATAGGCAGCATCACCGTGCGCATACTCGCCTGGGGCGACAAGGCCATTGACGAAGCATTCTTCTCCGACAGACTCAACGAAGCGTTTCGCATGCGGCAGGCTCTCGGACTGATACGCGACGACAACAACGCCTACAGGCTCGTACATGGCGAAGGCGACTTCCTGCCCGGACTTATTGTCGACATATATGGCGACACAGCGGTGCTGCAGGCCCACTCGCCGGGAATGCACTTTATGCGCGACACTATAGCGCGCGCACTCACTGCTCTTCCCGAAGCCGGCATCGCCAACGTATATTACAAATCAGAAACCACACTCCCCTACAAGGCCCATCTCGACCCACAGAACGAATATATCATCGGAGCCTTCTCAACCAACGTAGCGATTGAAAACGGCCTGCGCTTCAACATCGACTGGCTGAAAGGGCAGAAGACCGGATTTTTCGTAGACCAGCGCGACAACCGCGCCCTGCTTGAAAAATACGCCACCGGTCGTCGCGTACTCAACATGTTCTGCTACACCGGAGGATTCTCGGTATATGCAATGCGCGGAGGCGCCACGATGGTCCACTCCGTCGACAGCTCGGCCAAGGCAGTGACCCTCACCGAAGCAAACGTCGAGCTCAACTTCCCCGGCGACAGCCGCCACAAGGCCATAGCCCAGGACGCGTTCAACTATCTTGCCGAGATGGAGCATGGCGCCTTCGACCTCATCATTCTCGACCCCCCGGCATTTGCAAAGCACCGCAGCGCACTGAAAAACGCCCTCACAGGCTACCGACGCCTCAACGCAGCCGCATTCTCCAAAATCGCACCCGGAGGCATCCTATTCACATTCTCATGCTCCCAGGCTGTAAGCCGCGAACAGTTCCGCCTCGCAGTATTCTCGGCAGCAGCACAGAGCGGACGCAAGGTGCGTATACTACATCAGCTCACACAGCCGGCCGACCATCCGGTCAACATATATCACCCCGAAGGCGAATACCTGAAGGGACTTATCCTTTACGTCGAATAGACTCCCCACGTATATCTGTTATTATCCTAAAAAATGAACCTGTACCGACATATCGCATGCGGCTGCATAGCCGCAATGGCATTCACAACAACATCATCAGCAATGGCCGAAGACAAAAATGATTTCGACTACGTAGTCGACCGTTTCGCCGACATTGAGGTACTACGCTACCCAGTGCCCGATTTCGACAAACTGTCGCTGAGCCAGAAAATGCTCGTATACCATCTCACAGAGGCCGCCCTCGCCGGACGCGACATCCTGTGGGACCAGAACTGCCGCCTGAATCTCGAGCTGCGCGACATGCTCGAAAAAATATACACAGGATATCAGGGCGACCGCAACGACCCACAGTTCAAGGCTTTTGAGAAATACCTCAAACAGGTATGGTTCGCCAACGGCGTCCACCACCACTACTCAATGGACAAATTCACCCCCGAATTCTCCCGAAAGTGGATTATGTCGCAGCTCGTAAGGATGCCCGACAATCAGCGTCCGCCCCACGAACCACAGCTGATTAAACTCATATTCGACCCGACATTCATGGCCAAGCGTGTCAACCAGGCCGAAGGCGAGGACCTGATACGCACATCTGCGGTCAACATGTATGAGGAAGGACTCACTCAGAAAGAAATCGAAGACTACTACAACGCCCGCAAGGACACTACCGACCTCACTCCAATATCCTACGGTCTCAATACAAAAAAGGTAAAACGCAACGGTCAGGTATGCGAGCTTCCCTATAAACTCGGTGGGCTCTACAGCAACGCCATCGAACGCATCATACGCGAGCTTTCGCTTGCCTCGATATATGCCGAAAATCCCGCTCAGAAAGCATATATCGACAAACTGATTGAATTTTACCGTACCGGCGACTTGAAGACATTCGACGACTACTCGATACTGTGGGCCGAGGAGACAGCCTCGCAGGTCGACTTCATCAACGGCTTTATAGAAAGCTACGGTGACCCGCTGGGGATGACCGGCTCATGGGAATCAATCGTAAACTTCAAGAACATACCCGCATCGCAGCGCACGGAAACCATCAGCGGCAACGCACAGTGGTTTGAAGACAATTCGCCGGTCGACCCGCGCTTCCGCAAGGACAAAGTAAAAGGAGTCACCGCAAAAGTAATCACCGCAGCCATCCTCGCCGGCGACGCATACCCCGCCACTCCCATCGGCATAAATCTGCCCAACGCCAACTGGATACGCGCGGCCCATGGCTCCAAATCGGTAACACTCGAGAATATCACACAGGCCTACGACGAAGCCTCACACGGCAACGGATTCAACCAGGAATTCGTAATCGACGAGCCAACCTCAAAACTGCTCGACGACTACCTGTTCATAACCGACAACCTTCACACCGACCTCCACGAATGCCTGGGCCATGCTTCCGGACGTCTGCTCCCCGGAGTCGACCCCGACGCACTGAAAGCCCACGGCTCGACGCTTGAAGAAGCCCGCGCCGACCTGTTCGCACTCTACTACCTGGCCGACCCCAAGCTGATTGAGCTCGGACTACTCGACAACCCCGACGCCTACAAGGCCGAATACTACAAATACATCCTCAACGGCCTGATGACACAGCTCATGCGTATCGAGCCCGGAAAAGATGTGGAAGAAGCCCACATGCGCAACCGCAAACTGATATCGGAGTGGGCCTACGAGCATGGCAAGGCCGACAACGTTATAGAGTACGTAAAGCGCGATGGAAAGACCTACATCCGCATCAACGACTACCGGAAACTGCGCGCCCTTTTCGGCCGTCTGCTCGGCGAAATCCAGCGCATAAAGAGCGAAGGCGACTATGAGGCCGGACGCAACCTCGTGGAGAAATATGCCGTAAAAGTCGATCCGGCCATACACAACGAAGTGCTCGAGCGCTACAGCCATCTCGACATAGCCCCCTACCGCGGATTCGTCAACCCGACATACTCGATTGTACGCGACGCCGACGGAGCCATCACCGATGTAACAGTCACCTATGGCGAAGAATATATTCCCCAGATGCTCCGCTATTCACGCGACTATCGCACTTTAAAATAAAAACAGTAACTTTGCAGAAGATTTACCCGACTACTGCTACATCAAGTTAAAGACAATGTTAGACAAAATAAAAGCGCTCCACTCTGAAATCGAAAGTCTCAATGCCGCCGACGCTGCCGAAGTGGAGGTACTACGCATAAAATATCTGAGCAAAAAAGGAGAAATCAACGCTCTCTTCAACGATTTCAGGGCCCTCGGCCCCGATGAAAAGCGCGCTATCGGCGCTCCACTCAACGAACTCAAGACATTCGCCACCGAGAAAATCAACACCCTGCGCGAGGCGCTCGACAACAACGGTGCCTCGGAGATATCCATCGACATGAGCCGCACCGCAGCTCCCGTGGCTCTCGGCACCCGACATCCGCTCTCGCTCGTTCGCGCCGAAATTATCGACATATTCTCGCGACTCGGGTTCACTCTCGCCGAAGGTCCGGAAATCGAGGACGACTGGCATGTGTTCGGAGCAATGAACTTCGCTGCCGACCATCCCGCTCGCGACATGCAGGACACATTCTTCATTCAGCGCACACCCGACGTGCTGCTCCGCACTCATACATCATCCGTACAGTCGCGCGTAATGGAGAACTCCAAGCCCCCTATCCGCATCATATGCCCCGGACGCGTATACCGCAACGAGGCTATATCGGCCCGTGCCCACTGCTTCTTCCATCAGGTCGAGGCGCTTTATGTCGACAAGAACGTATCATTCGCCGACCTGCGACAGACACTTCTCTACTTCGCCCGTGAGATGTTCGGCCCCGAGACTCAGATACGTCTGCGTCCAAGCTATTTCCCCTTCACCGAGCCTTCCGCCGAAATGGACATTTCATGCAACCTCTGCGGAGGCAAGGGATGCTCATTCTGCAAGCACACCGGATGGGTCGAGATTCTCGGCTGCGGCATGGTAGACCCCGCTGTGCTCGAAGCCTGCGGCATCGACAGCAAGGAATACTCGGGATTCGCACTCGGCATGGGTGTAGAGCGCATCACCAACCTCAAGTACCAGGTCAACGACCTGCGCCTCTTCTCCGAGAACGACACCCGGTTCCTCGACGAATTCACATCCGCCCACAAGTAAAAACGACAAAAATACCGTGAATGTGTCCTTGACTTCTGCCCTCGGGAAAGATAAAGTCAGGACACATTCTTGAATCCAGACAGCCGTAATGACCACAAAAGAGCGTTACCGCCGCGTACTTGAGATATTCAGCCATGAAATGCCTGTGGCTGAGACCGAGCTCCACTACGACACTCCGTTCCACCTGCTGGTAGCGGTGATTCTGTCGGCACAATGCACCGACAAGCGTATCAACATAGTCACTCCGGCTCTGTTCGAGGCATATCCCACCCCGGCCGACATGGCCGCGGCCACACAGGAAGATATATACGGATACATCCGCTCAGTATCATACCCCAACAACAAGGCACGCTCTCTGCTCGGAGCCGCACGCATGCTCGTGGAGGAATTCGGTGGAGAACTACCATCGGATATCGACTCTCTCATGCGTCTCCCCGGAGTCGGCCGGAAGACTGCCAACGTAATGCTCGCCGTAGTATGGAACCGTGCCGCCATGGCTGTAGACACCCACGTGTTCCGAGTAAGCGAACGCATAGGCCTGACAACCGACAGCAAGACTCCCCTCGCCACAGAGAAAGCCCTGTGTGCCAACATTCCCGAAGAAATCATACCCAAAGCCCACCACTGGCTTATACTCCACGGGCGCTATGTATGCAAGGCGCGCCGCCCCGACTGTCTCAACTGCTACCTGACAGGTGTATGCCGCTACTACAACCGCGCTACAGGTAACAGCGCACCAGCTGACAGCAACAAGGACATCAACGATTAACGCCAAATAACTTTTCACAGGCAATGGACTACGAGCAGGCATTCCTATTTATCATAGAAGTAATCGGCACGGTAGCGTTTGCCATATCGGGCATACGCATGGCCGCTGCGAAAAATTTCGACTGGTTCGGAGCCTATACAGTCGGACTTGTCACCGCCATCGGCGGCGGCACCCTGCGCGACATTCTGCTCGACATACCGGTATTCTGGATGCAGACATGGTGGTACCTCGCAGTCACAGCCATGTCGCTGATAGTGGTAATCGTGTTCCGACGCATACTCGTGCATACACGCGTACTATTCATATTCGACACCATCGGGCTGGCCCTGTTTGTAGTGATAGGCATACAGAAGACTCTCGACACCGACTATCCCCTATGGGTAGCCATAATAATGGGCATAATCACAGGAGCCATAGGAGGTGTGATACGCGACATTCTAATTAACAGCGAGCCGCTCCTTTTCAAGAAAGACCTCTATGCCACGGCATGTCTGGCTGGCGGACTCGTATACGGCGCGCTCATCTGCTGCCATGCATCGGTACCCGTGCAAGGCATAGCATGCGCCGCCACAGTCATTGCAATGCGAGTGCTGGCCGTACAATACGGATGGTCGCTCCCGGTGCTGGGCGATGTCTACTGCACCGACGGCGCCAATCAAAACCAGTCAACAGAAAACAAACGTAAATAGAACTCCCTCACGTGGAAACATCACAGGTACAAAGCATGAAACTCCCGATAAGCCGGTCAGCGCTGCAATTCATTAAATACGCCTGCGTCGGTGTGATTAACACCCTGGTGACATTCGGCGTAATCATATTATGCAAATCAATCCTCGGTCTTAATCCGTGGATTTCAAACGCACTCGGCTACATATGCGGTATCGTCAATTCATTCATCTGGAACAAGCGATGGGTGTTCAAGACTTCGGGCCACTATGCCCGCGAGGCGATAGCATTCCTTTCGGGAGCACTCATATGCTACGGAATACAACTGCTTGCCGTATGGCTACTCTTCAACGAGACAAGTCTCAAGGAATGGGAATACTCACTGTTCTCATTTACGCTATCAGGCTACGGAATAGCCACGATATGCGGCAACATCGTGTACACGGTGGCCTATTATATTTACAATAAACTCATTACATTCCGGCAGTAGCCGGCACAGGCATAAGCACACCCTCACAGCTGGGAAATATTGCGGTTAACACAGATTAACACCACAGTACAGTTTTTATCCATCTCTGCGTCCCTGCTCTTTCACGGGAAAGAACTAAATTTGTGTGTTCACTTGTTATATTTGTGATATAATCAGTCTCACAAATAAAACCTATGGTAATGTTTCGACGTCGACCCTACAGAATAGGCCTTGCTCTTAGCGGCGGAGGCGCCCGCGGATTCGCTCACCTTGGCGCCCTATACGCACTTGAGGAGCTTGGCATCAAACCCGGAATCGTTGCCGGAGTCAGTGCCGGAAGTATTGCGGCGGCTCTCTATGGCAGCGGCATGAAGCCTATGGAAATCATGCGCAGCTTCATGAAAGCCCGGTTCTGGGACTTCTGTGAGATAGGAGTGCCGAGCGGAGGATTCTTCACTATGAAAGGCTTTCACGCGTTTATCAAAGAAAATCTGAAAGTAACGCGCCTTGAAGAGTGTCCCTTGCCGACTGTGATATGCGCTACCGACCTCGACAACTGCAAACCCGTACAGTGGCGTGCCGGCGAGATTTCCGAGCGCGTGCTCGCATCATGCTCAATGCCGGTGGTGTTCAGACCTGTAACTATCGGAGGCACTCACTATGTCGACGGTGGCGTGCTCCACAATCTCCCGTCATGGGCTATCCGTAAAGATGTGACCCATCTTATAGGCATAAACGTAAGCCCACAGATAAAGCCAGGACGATCGTCGGGCAACATTATCGGTGTTGCCTCGCGTTCATTCCACCTCATGTCAAGAAACAACGCAACGGCCGACATCGAATTGTGCGACACCATCGTATCGGTCGACTCTATCGCCGACATGGGCGTATTCACCCTCAAAGAAAAGGAACGGATGTTCAAGAGCGGCTATTACGCAACTAAAAAAGCGCTCGCCGACTCCCCGCTCCTGAAATCGACATTCTCAATTTTATGACCAGCGAAAAACCGATTATTTATCAGCTTCTCCCCCGACTGTTTGCCAACCCTTGCAACCACTGTGTGCCCAACGGCACTATACAGCAGAACGGTTCAGGCAAAATGAACGATATCACAAAAAAAGCCCTCAAAAGCATAAAAGGGCTCGGTGTGACCCACATCTGGTATACCGGAGTAATCGAGCACTCCAACCAGACCGACTACAGCCGCTACGGCATACACCGCGACAATCCCCATGTAGTGAAAGGGCGCGCAGGCTCGCCCTATGCGATAAAAGACTACTACGACATCGACCCCGACATTGCCGTAAACGTCAACAAGCGAATCGAGGAGTTCCAGGCCCTCGTCGACCGCACACACGACGCAGGCATGAAGGTGATAATCGACTTTGTCCCCAACCACGTATCGCGCCAGTATATCTCCGACGCCAAACCCGCCGGAATCAAAGACTTCGGAGTAGGCGACGACCGCAACCGCTTCTTCTCTCGCGACAACAGCTTCTACTATATACCTCACCAGCTCTTCGCACCATCAATCAACCTCGGCTCAGGAGATGACGCATATGTCGAATTCCCGGCCAAAGCCTCGGGCAACGACTGCTTCACGGCATTTCCGTCGCAATACGACTGGTACGAGACTGTAAAGCTCAACTACGGTGTCGACTACGGCGACCACACCAACCATTTCTACCCGATACCGCGCACATGGCACGACATGCACTCCATACTGCGCTATTGGTGCGACATGGGAGTCGACGGTTTCCGATGCGACATGGCCCACATGGTGCCGCTTGAATTCTGGCAGTGGGTAATACCCAATATCCGCGAACGCTATCCCCACGTAGTGTTTATCGCCGAGATATACGATGTGGCGCTCTACCGCGACTTCATAAAATATGGCGGATTCAATTATCTCTACGACAAGGTAAACCTCTACGATACTCTCCGTGGCATACAATGCCACAACGTGTCGGCAGCACAGCTTACCCACTGCTGGCAGACCGTAGAAGGCATCGGAGGCAACATGCTCAACTTCCTCGAAAACCACGACGAACAGAGATTCGGCTCACAACAGTATGCCGGCGACCCTTCGCTCGTGATACCATCGCTGGTTGTAAGCTCATTCATCTCTACCGGCCCTATGATGATATATGCCGGGCAGGAAATCGGAGAGCAGGCGAAAGACGCCGAAGGTTTCAGCGGAAACGACGGCCGAACCACCATATTCGACTACTGGAGCATACCCACCATACGCCGATGGATGAACTCGGGCAACTGGGACTCCGAGCTCCTGACTTCGCAAGAGCAATGGCTGCGCGACAAATACCGCACGGTACTTACCATATGCAACCAGGAGAAAGCCATATCGCGCGGACGATTCTTCGACCTTATGTATGTCAACTATGAGAACCGTACGCTCAACCCCCACCGACAGTACACATTCCTGCGTAGCTGCGACGATGAAACCCTGCTGATTGCCGTCAACTTCGACTCCAATCCATGCAATCTGAAAATCAACATACCGCTACACGCCTTCGAGACTCTCGGAATACCACAGGGCGACTGCGTTGCCGTTGACCTACTGTCCCACGACATGATGCGCAAACACCTGTCGCCCGACCTGCCGTTTGAGACTGAAATAGGTCCGTACGACGCAGTAGTATGGAAGATTAAGCACAAGAACGTGCTGCAACGTTACAAAAAGTAGGCGCTCTTGTGGCGATTATCCAGCAAAAAGCGATAACTTTGCACCATCAAATCTGGAATTTCTGAACTTAAATACAATTTCTTGTAATGTTACCCCCTTTTAAGATTTTTGCCGGCACCAAGTCGCAGTACATGGCCAAGGAGATATGCAAAGACCTTGGTGTTGAACTCGGTAAAATGAATATCCAGCATTTCGCCGACGGCGAGTTTGAGGTATCGTTTGAAGAATCAATCCGTGGTTGCGAGGTATATCTCGTGCAGTCCACATTCCCCAACAGCGACAACCTCATGGAGCTGCTTCTCATGATTGACGCAGCCAAACGCGCCTCGGCAGCCTCGATTATCGCCGTGATGCCCTACTTCGGCTGGGCACGTCAGGACCGCAAGGACAAACCGCGTGTGTCAATCGCGTCAAAGCTGGTGGCCGACCTGCTTAGTGCAGCCGGTGTAAACCGTGTCATCTGCATGGACCTGCATGCCGACCAGATTCAGGGTTTCTTCAACGTACCGGTCGACCACCTGTACGCATCTTCGGTATTCATCCCCTATATCGAATCGCTACATCTGCCCGACATGGTTATCGCAACTCCCGACGTAGGAGGAGCGAAACGAGCCAACAACTACGCCAAATATTTCAATGTGCCCCTGGTGCTCTGCCACAAGCAGCGCGCAAAAGCCAACGTAGTGGCTTCGATGACAGTAATCGGCGACGTAAAAGACAAAAATGTAATCCTCATCGACGACATGGTCGACACTGCCGGCACCATCACCAAGGCCGCCGACCTGATGATGAGCGAAGGCGCCAAGAGCGTACGCGCTCTCTGCTCCCACGCCATCATGAGCGACCCCGCAAGCCAGCGCGTGCAGGACTGCGGCATAACCGAGATGATGTTTACCAACTCAATACCCTACACAGGCAGCTGCACCAAGTGCACCATCCTGTCTGTAGCACATCTATTCGCCGACACAATACGCCGTGTCCACGAAAACCAGTCCATATCCTCACAGTACCTCATCTAAAGGATACAATCATAACATCTTTATACAAGAGAGACGCATGCCCCGATGCCGGGGCATGCGTCTCTCTTGTATAAAGGAATCAGATATGAAACACAACCGTACGTGCCGTCGATGAAGAGGCTACGCGGAGCACGCGCAGACCACGCCCAATCTGCGAGGCGCTCAGAGCAACATCGCTTTCCATCATCGGCCGGGAGATAAGACGATGGCCGTCGACGGTGTAAACCTCAAGGGTGACACCGGCTCCATATATTTCCGATGACACACTGAGGCAGTCGCCGTCAAGACGCAGAGCGAGCCTGGAATCCTCGGCCGTGACGAGCTGCAGACCGGTAGTGTACCCCTCGATAAGCTCTACAGAGCCTATGCAGTTGAGCTTGCGCTCATTGCCGAATCGGTCGGTTGTCACTCCATATTTATCAGCAAGGAGGCTGTCGTCGCCCATACCCACACCATTCGACCCGGTAGTGGCGAATATGTGGGCGCCCTCCTCGTTGCGAGGCAGCAGACCTGCATAGTTGGCCGCGCCCTGCGACACGCTGTAGGGCGAGATATTAAACTGTGAGGCACCGTCAATCACAGGCACACCGCGCTCCTGACCGGCAGTATTGTCCTGGCGCAGGGCATAAAATTTTCCCAATACCGAGTGGCTGATATTGATGTTTGCCGACTTGGCTTCGGTGTATTCACCGGCATGGAGGTCGGAGTATTCCTTGTTGCCGCCTGTGGTATTGCCTTCGAGAATTGTGTTGACGATATTGGTCTTAAGATTTGATTCCCAAAGGAATATTGTACTATGGAATGTATTGCCGTTGGTATGGTTGCCGGTGATGGTACAATTATAGATATTCAACGTCTGTGTGGGCGACACGTTATTGTCGTTCTGTACCCACGCCACTGAGCCGCAGGCATTGTTGGTATTGCCTGATATGGTGCAATTGATGAAATTATACTCGAAATCGCGCTGTCCGCAGTTCTCTGCCACGAGCACTCCCCCATGGTCTTTCGGAGCCTTGTTGTCAAGGATATCCGAGTTTCGGACTGTAAAATGCTGGCTGGCGATATTGATCCATCCGAGCTGGAACACTCCGCACTGGTTGGACGACTCGTTGCGAGTGAACACACAGCCGTCTATGTCTACATTCGTGCCCCATATCGACATGGCGCCACCGCGCGAGTTGTTGTTGCTCTCCTTTTCATTTTTGATTGACTTGTTGGCATCGAACACCGATTTATCGACAGTCACCTGCTTGCTGAGATAAGTGTATATGGCTCCACCGAGAAAGGCCATGTTATTCTCGAAACAGCAGCCGTCGATTACTACGTCGCCACAGTTGCGGAGGCTGAACACACCGCCATTCTCATTGGCCATACGCGATGTGGAATTGTCGATAAAATAGCAGTTTTCCACATAGAGATTGCCGCCGTTCATGCTCAGCACGCCGCCGGCGCCATTGGCAAAGAAGTTGGTGAATGTGATATTACGTAGGGATATGTCGACACGCTCGGTCTCGGCCAGGCGCGTAGCGCCCATGCCGTCGATACACGCTCCATTTCCCGCACCCTCTATGGCAAGCGCCGTGTACCCCTCAAGATTGAGTTCGTCGGCAATCTCCACATTACCGCTGACAATCACCTTGGCTCCGTCCCATCTCACCGAGGCCATAGCCTTGGTGAGCGAAGCAAAAGGGGCTGTGACAGAACCGTCGTTGCCGTCAGAGCCATTCACGGCATCGACATAAGCCACATCGAGAGTGCCGGGCTCACGCTCTCCGACAGGCACCGGGCGGTTGTCGTCGTCGAGTATTATCAGTTCGTCGACTTTTTTCTCAAGAGTATAATAGAATGCCACACCAAAGTTGTACAGTGGATAAGGCTTTCCGTAAATCACATTTCCGTCGGCATCCCTGGGCTCATAGTCCGGCCGCAGACGTGTCTCGGCCTCATTACGGGAATAAACATATGTGCCGTCGGCATTTTTAGCGTCAAGGTCGATGTATGTGAGCATACTTTTATAGGGGTCGCTGTCACGGAGATTTCCGTGTCCCTGCAGATGGTTGAGGCCTTCAGGCTGATTCTTTATGCGCGACTGCGGGTCGGCATAGGTTACAACAACTTTTCCGGTAAGAGGTTGGTCAAATGTCATCACCACATCATCTCCCTCGATAGCGATGCTGCTGATATTCTGTCGGGCCGAGCCGCCATAACCGTTGTGGTATACATTGAAGCCGTAATTGGCGATTTCAGGAAGGAGATCGGTGTCGAACACCATCGGACCTACGGGCACATAGTATTTCACACGGATGGTCTTCCCGCCATTCTCGCGGGTAATCTTCTTGGGCTGGAGAGGTATGACACGCTCGCCGAGCACCCGGCTTTTATAGTAGGCCTTGGCAAGCATCTCGCCGAACCACCGGTAGCCGTTGGCGTCGAGATGTCCGCCCCTGTCGGTATAAGGATATGGAGAGCCGGCCATCACCACATCGTCATTTTCATTTGCGGCCTCAAGCTGCGCCATGCCGATTGCCACCTTGTCGCGCACATACTGCGCCCCGACCTGATATGTAATCCATACGGGAGCCTGCTCCTGACCGTAGGCAGCCTTTATGTCCTGCTGCATATTCTCCTTCAGTTTCAACATCAGGGCCTTGTAGGTCTTCTTGTCAGTACAGTTGTCCTCGCCTGCATTGAGGCCGCAGTATCCGTTCTTTACGTCGTAATTAAACTCGCCCTGCATCCAGAATACAGCCGGACACGTAATAGCGTCGTACCCGGCCTTCCCGGCCTCCTCCACGGCATGAGACAGCGACTCCCGGAAATGCCGGTAATTGTCGCGCTGTGTGCACTCCTTCGACAGTTCCTCGACAGCGGCACCGCTCACACCGACCGATGTGGCCAGTATGTCCTGACCTTTGAGGAATGAAAGCTGCATATGGTTGACCGCTCCAAGCAGAGGACACTCGGCTATGGCGCCCCCGTTGCGGCTGTTGTTGTCAAACTCTTTGAAAGCATGGCTCATGGTGCCGACCAGCGGATTTATCGCCCATGAGTGGTTGCCGTCATACCCGTGACTGTATCCTGTACCGCCGTTAATCCATATCTCCGCACCCATCATGTAGTTGCCGGGGACGTTTTCGGTAGATACAACTGGCCATGACTGATGACCCGTAGAGAGACTTTGTCCGTTGATGATAAACTGCTGTATGTCCTTGGCCGAAGATACCGAAGGCACCGACAGCACGGCACCCGCAAGGATGCCATAGAAAAATCGTTTCATAACCTTGTCGTGCTATGGTTGTTAGATTAGTAGATTCGCCACAAATTTACATGCACGCGATTAATTTCCACTTAATCCTCACATACACGACAATTAAATTCGCCCGGCCAAGGCAAAAAAGTTAACGGCCACTCCTCACACTGCTCTTTATTGTGCGGAATGTCATTGTCACGGCGTCGAACATCAGCAGACGGCAATCGAGCAAATCGCCGGCATGCGACAGGTATTTTATCACCTCGGTGGCCTGAAGCGTGCCTATCACACCGACCACGGTATTCATCACTCCATTGACCGAGCATGGCTGCTCCTGCGACGGAGGGCAGCACCCGAACCATGCGCGATAGTCGGCGCCTCCGGGAAGATAGGTGAATATCTGTCCGGCCATACGCTGCACGGCTCCATATACCATCGGCGTGCCAAGGGCCACACACGTGTCATTGACCAGAAGGCGCGTATCGAAATTGTCGGTACAGTCGACCACTATATCATAACCCTCCACGAACGACGATGCGTTGCCCGGGGTAAGCATCTCGCCGACCGCCACCACATTGACATGAGGATTTATAGCTTTCATCTTCACGGCGGCGCTTTCCACCTTAGGACGTCCGATGTCGGATGTATGATGAATAATCTGGCGCTGAAGGTTGCTTAGCGACACAGTGTCGGCATCGACTATGCCGATAGTCCCGACTCCTGCCGCCGCAAGATATAGACACACAGGAGAGCCAAGGCCTCCGGCTCCGACTACGAGTACACGCCCGCGTTCGATGGCACGCTGTCCGGGGAGGTCAATCTCACACAAAGCGCGGTGGCCGCTGTAGCGCACCGCTATATCTTCATAAATATCCTTATCCATTTTCAGTGACTTTACTTATACGCATGCGCCTGTCGCGCACTCCTGCCGCAAGCCGGTCATACGCCATCTTCCAGACGATGGGAACCGCGACGCCTACCACCGTATATGCCACCCAGAATAAATCGGATGAAGCATAGTCGTGGATTACCATATGGCACCCTATCTGCCCGAAATCGAGACCGTACCACCATATCTTCACAAGACTCACGAGCTTGAACGCCGATATATGGAACACAAACACACACATTGTCATCTCGCCGACGATGACGAGCGTGCGACGCAGCACATTGTCGCGCCGGTCGATATGCTGTGCAATCCGGCGCAGGAGCATGAATCCGAGTATTCCCGTCACCGGCAGAGTTGCTACAGTAAGCAGCGCAGGTGTCAGCGTCATCCCGGTCCATTCCAGCCATGCCCCGGCTGTCAGAAAAGCGAATATCGCAACGGCATGCCACCACGACAAGCGCGGCATACGCGGTTCCAAAGCCCGGAATATCACCCCGAAGCTGAAGAAGAATATGCCCCATGTCTCGCGTATGCCACCCTGCACGACGGTGACGATACGCATGCCGCATCCTATCTTGAAAAGGGCGAATGCAAGAGCGGCAGCACATATTATTAACGAGGCACGTACCACACCAATCCCGGGAAACATGTGGCGCAGAAGCAGCCGCAGCAACAGATACCCGACAGAAGTAATCAGCAGCGCTCTGAAAAACCAGAACGCTCCTGCCATGAACTCGTCGTAGCCGGCCATTGAAAATATGATATGCACAAGCCTCTGAAAGAATGAATGCAGCGTGTAGGGATGTGTGACTCCACCCTTCCAGTTGCCGTACGTCTCATTAAGTATGCCGAAATAAAACAATATGTTGTGGAGCACCAGAAACAGGAGCGCCCACTTCACAAACGGAAAATAAAGCCCCCTGACACGCTTCATGCAAAATCGCCAGGGGTCGTCGAGACTCGACTGCGAAAAGAAATATCCGGCAGCGATGAAAAACACCGGCATATGGAAAAGATATATAAACCGCACAAGCATGTCGCCACCCTCGGCATGGCCTGCAACCATAAGGATGATAGCCATACCCTTCACAATCGACATAACTGTGTTACGTGGACGGGACTTATTAGCTGTTGCAACCGAGTTTTCCATATTACGGCCAAATTTAGCTATTTTTTTTGTAATTTTGCAACCTCCACACCATACATAATCTCATACGAATTATGCTGAAATTTATCGGCTGCATGATGCAGCTTATCATATCCCCGGGCAAAGGTTGGGCCGATGTCGACGAAGTCGGCGAGTCGCCGCAGCAACTCGCCACATCCGGTTTCTATCCGTTGCTCGGCATTACCGCTTGCTCGGCATTCCTGCCCCGCATCTACGACAAGAATCTCACGCTCCCGGTGCTGGTAGAAAGCGCGGTTGTGACATTCGTGAGCTATTTCATAGCCTATTTTCTTGCATCCGCCCTTATGTCGGCCACGATAGGCAAGGTGTCGACCGACAATCCCGGTGACAAGAAGATAAACACATTCATACTCTACAATCTGTCGATACTGGCCTTGATAACGCTTATACGCAACTGCCTGCCTATGGAGTTGTCGCTCGTGCAGTTCATGCCGCTGTTTGTACTCGTAATCATGTGGGCCGGCCGACAATACCTTAACGTTGCGGAAGGAAACATCCCATCGTTTCTGCTGCTCTGCGGGCTGTTTATCCTCCTGCCTCCCTACGTGATAGGCTATATCTTTAAACTGCTTATGCCTATATGATTTGTCTGCAAGCTACAGGCAGACATGCCAATAGAGACAATACAATCAACACACGCGAGTAATCTGACAACATGAACAGTAAAGAAATCAACATAAAAAACCGGCGTGCCACCTACGACTACGCCATCACCGAGACTTTTACAGCGGGGATTGTGCTTACCGGCACCGAGATAAAGTCGCTGCGCCAGGGAAAAGCGAGCCTTGTCGACACATTCTGCCTTGTCGACAACGGAGAGGTGTGGGTGAAAAACATGTATATCGCCGAATACTTCTACGGCACCTACAACAACCACACCGAACGCCGCGACCGCAAGCTGCTGCTCAACCGCAAGGAGATAGCGCGTATGGAGAAATCGGGAAAAGAGGCCGGATTTACCATTGTGCCGCTGCGCCTGTTTATCAATGAGCGCGGTCTGGCCAAGCTGGTTGTGGGCATAGCCCGCGGTAAAAAAGAGTACGACAAGCGCCAGTCAATCAAAGAGCGCGAGGACAAGCGCGACATGGCCCGCATGATGCAGAAATAATGTAGCCTCGCCATGCATCTTCGGTTCTGCTTCCGGATGCGATATATGCGGAGCATTGTGCAGTCAATCACGACAAAAGATTTGCACAATCAAAAAAAACTACATACCTTTGCACCCATAATACCGGCTGCCTGAATGGTGGAATGGTAGACACGAGGGACTTAAAATCCCTTGGCCATAACGGCTGTGTGGGTTCGAGTCCCACTTCAGGTACCCCCTAATCTCCGCACTGACCTCTTCTAGTCAGTGCGGAGATTTTTTGCATCAATGGGGATGGGCATTTTTGTCGCTGAGCATGTCATGATGTGTGGCATACCCCACCCTGCGAACCGCTAACGCGGCTCTTGGGTGGGGCTAACGTTGTAGACACCGTCAAGGCGATTATGCGCTAACGCGTGGAGTTGTGGGTGCACAATGTATGTAGCGTGCGTAGAGTTGGGGCCAGCGCTGCAATAGCAACCCAACGCGTCAGCGCATAGCCCCTTTAGGGGTGTCTACAACGTTAGCCTATGGCAAGAGCCGCGTTAGCAGTTCGCAGCCATAGGTCAATGGCGGACGTCTCCCCGTTTTATGCCCGGCGACAAGTCGAAAAAGGGACCTGACGGGAGCAAAAAAAGAGACGGTGTGTCAGAGAGGCTGACACACCGTCGGGTTATATTGAACCAATCAATATAGACCTAAATCCAAGTGGATGACATTACTTCCATTCGTCGTGCTGCACGAGCTTGGAGTTGGTGTTTATCTCGCCCTGAGGAATGGGCCATACTGTATCCTGAGGACCACGGGGGTTCTGGTGGTTCAGTACACCATAACCGTTGGCACGGTCCTGCTGCATGCGGGTCTGGGCATTTGCAAACTCACCCCAGCGATAGAGGTCGGCAAAACGGAGATCCTCGAAGGCGAGCTCTACGCGACGCTCGTGGCGCACGATAGCACGAAGCTCGGCTTGAGAGAGGCTCTTGTTCTTACCCTCTACATCACCCACCTTTGGCATGCCTACGCGCTGGCGCACCTGGTCGATGCAGTCGATGGCTGTAGTAGTGTCGGTACCCTTCTCGATAAGAGCCTCGGCATAGCTGAGAAGCACCTCGGCATAGCGGATAATGTAGTAGTCCATCGAGCCGTCGTATTCGTTCTGGGTATTTTCGGGGATGTACCATTTGAAGATATGCACTGTAGACGATGCTCCGCAGGTAGCGTAATATGTGCCGTTCCATGTCATGCCGGGCACAAACAGAGTGCCTTTGAGACGAGGGTCGCGGTTGTCCCACATACGGAGATCCTGATTGGTCTTCGAATAGGGATTGCTTCCGTCCGGGAGGAGTTCGGCGGGGAAGAGAGGAGACTCAGTGATGGGGAGACCGTCGGTGCAGTAATATTCGTTGGCAAGGTTCATCGATGCTTCGATAGCATTCATCGGAGCTTTCCATGCGATACCGAATGTCTGACCTTCGCCAAGAGCCGGGCCCTTGTAGTGCACGCTCAGGAGCACTTCGTCGGCGTTTTCATTGGCCTCGGTAAAGAGGTCGCGGAAGTTGGCATAGAGGTCGGAGCCGTCGCCGGCCTTAAAGAGCTGTGCCTTGCCATACACATTCTTATACGCATTGATAGCTTCGTCATAAAGGCCGGAGAAGAGGGCGATACGACCGAGGATGGCGTATCCGGCTTCGCGGCTCATGCGGCCTACGCTCTGTGAGCCCTTTGCGGGGAGGTTGGGGAGATTGGCTTTCAGCTCGGCAATAATAGAGTTGACGATATCGGCCTTCGGAGTTTTAGCAACTTCGGCAGTTGCCATCGTGAGCGGCTCGGTGAAATAGGGCACATCGCGGAACACCGATGTAAGGTTGCAGTAAGCGAGCGCGCGCAGAGCCATGGCTTCGGCACGGAACACATTCTTTACAGCGTCGGATGCAGCGATACGGTCGATATTGGCAGTCACCTCGTTGCAACGCTTAACGAGCTCGAAGTTGGCGTTCCAGTACATCGAGAAGCACTCGTCGTTGGTGCCGGAAGTACATTCGCTGATTGAGCTGCCGAGCATCCAGTTGCCCCAGGTGTGGTCACCGTTGTCGGTCGATGTCTCGCGCGAGAGGAAACCGAAGTTCCAGTTGTCGAGGTGATCGTTGTAGAGGTTCATCGACTGCATAGCGTCGTAGCAGGCGGTAAGCCCCATCAGGGCATCGGCCTCGTTAGCCCAGAATGTGGATGACGAGGGCTGGTTGGGGTTGTCGACATTGAGGAAGTCATCGGAGCAAGAGGTCGACGTCATGGCCATGGCCGCAATGAGGGCCGAGCCAAAAAGAGTCTTTATGTTGAAAATATTATGTTTCATGATTTGTTCCTTTCGGGATTAGAATTGAACATTAACGCCGAATGAATATGTCTTCATGCCGGGATGCACATCCTGACGGCTGTCGCCTGAGGTCTTTTCGGGATCCCAGTTCTTGAGGCTGGTGATTGTCCAGAGGTTGCCGCCCGAGAAGTAGAGACGGATGCTGGAGATACCGGCCTTGGCGAGCACTGGCTGACGGAAAGTGTAGCCAACTTCGACTGTCTTCAGACGCAGATAGCTTGCGTCCTCGAGCCAGAATGAAGAGTATTTGTCGTTGGCGGTGTTACCGATACGGGGCATTGAGCCGTTGGGGTTTGTCTCTGACCAGCGGTCGAGGAAGCGTTCGGTGAGGTTGCCTCGGATATCGGAGGTAGTCTCCCAGCAGTAGCGTTCAATACCGCTTACGCCCTGGAAGAAGGCCGACACATCGAAGTTTTTCCAAGTGGCGCCGAGGTTGAATGCGTAGCTGTATTTGGGGAAGGGATTACCGATAATCTTGCGGTCGGTGTCGTTGACATCTCCGCTTCCGTCAACATCCTCATACATGATATCGCCGGGCTTGGGAACAGAGCCGTACTGAGTGACAACCTGTCCGTCGGGGGTGAGTCGGTTGTTGACATCATCCTGTGTGCGGTAGATGCCGATAGCCTTGAGCGCATAATATGATCCGATAGGATCGCCGATGCGGTTGATGGTATTGCCGGAGATACGCTCTTCCTGACCTCCCATGGCGAGAATTTCGTTCTTCACATGAGAGATGCTGAAGCCTACGTTCCATGTCCAGTCGCCGTAGGAGTCGAGATAGTTCACACTCCATTCGAGACCACGGTTGCGCACTGTACCCACATTCTGGTAAGGAGCACCGAGGTTGCCGAGGAATATACCGGGCATGGCGAGCTGCATGAGGATGTCGGAGGTCTTCTTGTCGAACCAGTCGAAAGAGGTGGTGACGCGGTTGTTCCAGAATCCGAGGTCGACACCGAGGTTCCATGTGCGGGTTGTCTCCCAGCGGATATCGTCGTTAGGCACAGAGGTGGCTACCATACCGGCCTGCTTGTCGACAGCCTCGTTGAAGAAATAGTTGCCCGATGCGCCGAGGGTGGCAGTGTAGGGATAGTTGCCTATCTCCTGGTTGCCGAGCTTACCCCATGAGGCACGAATCTTACCCATGTTGAGAATCTCCTGAATATTGAAATTCTGGAAGAACCTCTCGTTGGTGAACACCCAACCTAGCGATACTGAGGGGAATGTGGCGTAACGATTCTTGGAGGGGAGGCGTGAAGAACCGTCGTGGCGCACGTTGAATTCCAGCATGTAGCGGTTGTCGTAGATGTAGTTGATGCGTCCGAAGAACGACTGCAGGCGATATCCCTGCGAGCTGCCACCGGCAGTAGGATTCTTTGTGCCGCCGTCGAGCTCATAGATATTGTTGGTCGGGAAACCGGCCTTGGAGGCAGTGGTGCTGCGGTACTCCGAACTGATGGCCGAGTGGCCGGCAAGGAGGTTGATTTCATGGACACCGAAGCGCTTGTTGTAGGTAAGGAGGTTTTCGATGGTCCAGGTGGCGTTGTTGTACCAGTAGTCGGTGAGCGAGTTCTCGGTGCTGCCGGCCTTGATCACATTGCCGTCGGAATCGTAACGCTCGCCGCCGGTGGGATTGAACGCCTTGGTGGTGTTCATGTCGAAGTTGTAGGCGAGGTTGAGCTGGTACTTGAGGCCATCGTAGATGTCGATGGCGGCCCAGGCCTTTCCGTTGAAGAACCATTTGTAGTTGTTGCGGTAGCCGTTGGTCATGCTCTCAAGAGGGTTCTTCATCTGCTCGGCGCTAAGACCGGAAGGTGTGTTGGACGAACCGTCGATATAACCGAAATGACCGTTGGAGTACATAGCGGGAACAGTGGGGCGTGTAAACCACGAGATGTAGCGCATCACACCACCATCGCCGGCTACATTGATACATGGAGCGGTAATCTTGCTGCGCGAACCGAAGGCGTTCATGCCGAATGAGAATCGCTTGTATTTGGTGTCGAGATTAAGACGGAATCCGAGACGCTCAACGCCGGTCTGCATCATGATACCGTCCTGGTTGGAGTAGCTGAGCGACGCCATATAGTTGCTGGTGCCCGAGCCGCCCGACACGCCTATGCGATGTTGCCACATGGGAGCGTTGCGAAGCACCTCGTCGAGCCAGTCGGTGTTGGCATAATGGTCGGGGTCGCTGCCGTCGCGCAGTTTCTGGAGGGCTGCGTCATCGTATGTTGCATCACGGTTGGCATATGCCATGGCCTCATTGCGGATAAGAGCCCAGTTGTAGGAGTCGACATAGTTGGGAAGGGTGCCGGGTGTCTGGAGGGTATAGCTGCCCTGGTAGTTCACGCTTACCTTCTCCGACTTCTGTCCGCGCTTGGTGGTGACAAGGATAACGCCGTTGGCGGCACGCACACCATAGATTGCCGCAGATGCAGCATCCTTAAGTACCGATACACTCTCGATATCGGCAGCAGGGAGTTCCGACAGCTGCGAGAGGGCACACTCTACTCCGTCGATAAGGAGCATCGGGTTGTTGTTGCCGAAAGTGCCGATACCGCGGATACGGATTTCAGGGTTGTCGTCACCGGCCTGGGCGCCGCTTCCTGTCATCACAAGTCCGGGTACACGTCCCTGAAGGAGGGTTGCAGTGTTGGCCACAGGTATGTTTTCGATATCCTTGGAAGATACAGAGGCTACCGCGCCTGTAAGGTTGATTTTCTTTTGTGTGGCATAACCTACTACCACAGTTTCGTCAAGCATTGTGCTTGAGGGCTGGAGCACGACATCGAACGATGTACGGTCGCCCACCGGATAGGTTGCTGGCGAATAGCCGATATAGCTTACCGTAATGCTCTGCTTCGGGTCTGCATCAAGTCTGAATTCTCCATTTACGTCAGTAATCACGGTCACTTTCGTGCCCTTGATTTCAACTCTCGCGCCGATCAACGGCTCACCGTCAGGATCGGTGACAGTTCCCTTCACCACGGCTCCTTGAGCCACAGTGACAGCGCAGACCATAGCGCTCATGGCCATGCCGCGGCGGAACTTACTGAAATAGTTCACACTCATAATGATTGGTAAATAACGGGCTTCCGACTCCGTATGTACGGAGACAGTATCACCCAAGATTAGAATAGATGGTTTGTGTTCTGCTAAAATTTAAGGTAAGATACGCGTAATCCACATCATTTTACAGGCTCGTAGTAGCGGACCCAGTCAATCTCCATCTCCACAGGCAGGTCGGCAGGGTCAACATCACCAACCCACTGCCCGCCAAGCTGCATGTCTATGAGCAGATACTGGGGTATGTAGAAGGGGAACTGACCTTCGGCACCGTCATTCACCTTAGGATAGGTAAGTGTCGGCTCTCCATTAATCATGAATACGATTTTATCGGGATACATTTCAACTCCATACACGTTGAATTCCTCGCGATTGATGGGATATATGCCTGTCGACTGGGGGTTGGCTGTACGGCCAAGGTCGTATGTGTAGTGGGAATGCACCGTCTGGTAAGCGCCATGATTGTTATTGAGGCGCTCCATAATGTCGATTTCGCCGCCATTGGGCCACATATTGTTTTTGTGGTCGTAAGGGAGGAGCCATATTGCAGGCCATGCGCCTTTGGCACCATGGAGCTTCGCACGAATCTCGAAACGCCCCGGGTCAAACGATTTCTTGTCCTTTGTCCAGATGCCTCCGGTAAGATATGGAGCAGGATCCTTGGTGGTGTCGTCGTTTACGATTCCCCGCAGTTTCAGTGTGCCGTCGCTCACTTCATAAAGGCGCGGATCCGGCGATTGGGTGTTCTGCCAATCGGGATTTCCGCGAGTACATTTGCTCCATGCTGTAGAGTCAATCTGTGTACCGTCGAAATTCTCTTCCCAGGCGAGACGCCACTTGTATTGGTCGGGGGTAGGGTCGTTAGATGCAAGCGCCATAATTGGCAGCGCCGAAATAACAATAGACAATAAGCGGTTCATTCAATAATAATGATAATTTGTTTTTATGGCATCAATTTGATGGAAACAAAGGTATGATATTAATTTTTATTTTTCTTAACATCCAGGCTTTTTTTTAATATTATTTAACTATAATTATATCAAAATACTTCAATAATCACAAAAATACTATGGCATACTTATCAATAGCACCCAATAACCGTCTATTAGTTACCTATACCACAAATCTATAGATATTGAAGTAACAATTACAGTAATTAACCAAATGTGTCTCTATTGTGTGTATCATTCGCGCGACACCACACCTACTATCTCCATCCGGGCTTCAAGTACGAATAATAACCTCAGATAAAAAGACGTTGCGACTGAAAGTGTGTTACGCCACAACGCTACTACTTTACATAGGATTAACGCCATTCAGTACGCGGTTTACCACGCGCTTTGCATTAATTGCAGGAAATTCAGTAAAGACAAATAACAAGCTGATGAATAATCCCGCTTCCTTTGCTCTTATGATATAGTCAACTTTATCGGTTGCCGACATCACAGTGAGAGATTGTCTAAAAAATACGTGAGGCCATGTCACAACTGACACAGCCTCTTTTATCAAAAGGAGAAAAACGTTAAATCATATATTCACTCCCGCACTCTTAGTCCATGTCAATGTACCACTACCGGCGTCCATTTCATCAGGAATATTTGTTACGAGTTTTGTGTCAGTCCAAGTAATTACATTAATGGTTCCACGTCCTGCGTAAGGCTCAGTAACATTCAACGTCAACACTTGATTTCCATAGCTCCACGTCCCTTTTTCTGTGACAGCAGAAGGTCCATCCAGATCATCTTCTACAAGGCTTTCAAAAATAAAATTCCCGTTTTGATATAACGTCAATTTTATTTTTGTTTCATCAGGCATCGGACCGGCATAAGATTCGCCATCTTCATCAGTCACATTCACATAAGTCACTCTCCAGACTCCAGGATATGGAGCACCGGAAGTACCTTCCGGTTCGTCGTCATCGTCGCCGCAAGCAGAGAAAACACACGAAAAAGAGAACATCAACACACTGATTAGCAATAATTTTTGTAAGGTTTTCATTCGATAATGATTTATTTAAGTTATTATTTACTCGATAAAGGTAATACTTTTATTTTACCCCCCCCCATTTAACATTTATTAACACAAAGTAATTGCCAACATCGCAAGAAAAAAGAATGTGCCACTGCTGACACATCCCAGAATATTTTATTTACCTATTGACCGTCATTATTTTACTGTCGAAAGCATCGGCAGAAGAATGTCATGGATTGCAGGAGTACCACAACAATAACGCAGATGTTGCGTCTAATTAATTCATATCCGCCAACATTTGAAATGCATGTACCTATAATGAAATTATATCCGGACGGCAATTAGTTGCGCTCTTTTCTGATTGGTGTGATATGTTATTCCTCAAGACTGTCGGAACTCTTTTTGAGCTGACCAAGTAGGCTGAATCTCAATTCCGTACCATCAGAAAGCCCGACTATATGACCGCCTGATTTCTTGTTGATTCGGTTTATAGTAGCATCAGGATAACTCGCAGCCACTTTTCTGCGGATATGTTTAGGCACGAGTTCATCGGGGACACTCTTCTTTTTGCAGTCGACGGATGTCCATTCTCCAGAATTGTTGAATTCTATCTTAGTGCCGTTTACCAGCTTTACGTCATAGTCGATCTTCTTAAGCAGATGCTTGTCGACCTTAATCATAGATATTTTTGCTTTTGGAAAGTAAGTGGTAATCATCTCCTGCGCCGTTACGGGAAGATCGTCACGGTCAAGAATCTAACCATATTTGAATATCAATGCATTGATACCGTATGGTGCAAATATGAAGGTTTAAATTCATAAGAATGACATCAGTTACTTTGTCATTTCTTATCTCGGAAGTATGTTTGAAGCCCAGTTGGGAAGCTCTTCGACATAGCGTTTCGCAAGCTCACCGTCGCTCAATCGGAACAAAAGCCGGGCTTCCGCGTCCTCAATTGAGTTGTCGTAGACATAGAGCCTGTCAACGTATGGAGCCAAAGCTATACAGTTTGCGATGGACTTGTCGTAGCGGGATATGATTTTGGGTATAGGCACATCGTGACCTCCATTCAGCACTCGGTTTGCTACTCGCTTCGCATTTATTGTCGGCGATTCAGTGGAAACGAAGAACAGACGGATAAAGAATCCGGCTTGCTTCGCTCTGAGAATGTAATCGACCTTATCTGCAGCAGACATCACAGTCTCAAAGATATGGCTCTTGCGTTCGGCAAGACATCTTTCCCTCCATTCATTGCAATAGTTGGCGGCTTTCAGTACAGATGCCTGATTGTTCCAGTCGCCGAATACATCGCGGGCGACATTGTCGGGATTGATATATTCCGAATCCTCCAACCACTCATGATGCAGAATCTTGGAGGTCACGGAAGTCTTGCCCGACCCATTGGGCCCGGCAATCACTATCAGCACCGGTCTGTGCTCACTTGCCGCCATTGCGAAGCCTGTTTAAGGTTTCTTCAACTCTTGCGCGAGCTTCATGCGAAGCTGCCTCAATACCGGCAACCACGCGCTCGGCAGCCCTGCGGGTGCTTTCGCGGGCATCCTCGGCCACCTCACGCATAATCTGTGCCATGCGTTCATCGCCCGGCTCCTCCATCGACGTCAGTCGATAACTATTCATCTCAGCTTCCGACATAATATAATCTTTTATTATTCAACGCCATCGACGTCCTCTATTATAGAGACATTGAAAGAAATCAACACATCTTCGTTAGTGTCTAATTATAACATTAACAAGAATTTATCGCTATGATTTCCGAGAACAAAATTACAGAAATTTTCTGTCTTGCAGATGACTTCTGCAAGTATTTTTCATCCTAACTCAAATCACCATCCTAATTCTCTTTCACAGCAAGGGATTCAGAGAATAATTCAGTCATTATGAAACTCCATAAATCCATGCTGCTTTCTATCACAGTATTCATCAAAGAAGTGCTGCCGGGGACATGTATAGGCGAACTCACGTTTCTGTCTATATCGCGTGTGTCGTTTGTGTGATATCCCGCCTATCTCCATCCGGACTTCAAGTACCGATAATAATAGCTCCAGCCAATACATCCACAGATTTAAAAAAAGAGGCGTTGCGGCTGAAAACGCGTTTCGCCACAACGCCTCTACTTTACATAGATGTGGATTACTCGTCAAGACTGTCGGAACTCTTTTTGAGCTGACCGAGCAGATTGAACTTCAATTCCGTGCCGTCAGAAAGCCCGACGATATGTCCGCCTGACTTCTTGGTGATTCGGGTTATAGTGGCATCAGGATAGCTTGAAGCCACTTTTCTGCGGATATGTTTAGGCACGAGTTCATCGGGGACACTCTTCTTTTTGCAGTCGACGGATGTCCATTCTCCAGAATTGTTGAATTCTATTTTAGTGCCGTTTACCAGCTTTACGTCATAGTCGGTCTTCTTAAGCAGATGCTTGTCGACCTTAATCATAGATATTTTTGCCTTTGGGAAATAGGTGGTAATCATCTCCTGCGCCTTTACAGGAAGATTGTCACGGTCAAGGGTGTATTTATCGGCCCTGGCCATAGGTATGAGTGCGATTAATGCAAAAATTAAAAACAAAAGTTTCTTCATAATGTCAATCTTGAAATCTTATTGAGTACATCTTGAGAGACAAATCCGGATGATTCTAAAAATCAGCTCCGGACATATCCTTAAAAAAAATCGGCCCACACCATCTTGCAATGCATGTGAGCCGATTCATATATGAATTAAAAATTTATCCGATTGATTCCGTACTGATTGCAGAATATCAATCCGGAGTCGGTCCTGCCTATTGCAGGTGTGACCAAATGAGGGTTACTTCACTTCCTCGAAGTCTACGTCGGTCACATGGTCATCGCCTGAGGGCTGCGAGGCGCCCGGCTGAGGACCTGCCTGCTGACCGGCAGCCGACTGAGCCTGCTGCTGGGCGTTGAGGATATCCTGCTGTGCGGCACCGAATGCGGCCTCAATCTCCTTGATGGCGGCATCGCATGCAACAACGTCCTGAGCCTTGTGTGCATCCTTCAGCTTGGCCACACCGGCTTCGATGGCCGATTTCTTGTCGGCAGGAATCTTGTCGCCAAGTTCAGAGAGCTGCTTCTCGGTCTGGAAGATGAGGGCGTCGGCCTGATTGAGTTTGTCAATCTTCTGCTTCTCGGCCTCGTCGGCTGCGGCGTTGGCTGCTGCCTCGTCCTTCATACGCTTGATTTCAGCATCGGTAAGGCCCGATGAAGCCTCGATACGGATGCTCTGCTCCTTGCCGGTAGCCTTGTCCTTGGCCGACACGTTGAGGATGCCGTTGGCGTCAATCTCGAAAGTAACCTCAATCTGAGGAATGCCACGTGGTGCGGGTGCGATACCGTCGAGATGGAACTTGCCGAGGGTCTTGTCGTCTTTTGCAAGAGGACGTTCGCCCTGGAGCACATGGATTTCTACCGAAGGCTGGTTGTCGGCTGCGGTAGAGAATGTCTCGCTCTTACGTGTAGGGATGGTAGTGTTGGCCTCGATAAGTTTGGTCATGACACCGCCGAGGGTCTCGATACCCACCGACAGAGGCACAACGTCGAGCAGAAGCACATCCTTGACATCACCTGAGAGCACACCACCCTGGATAGCGGCGCCCACGGCTACCACCTCGTCGGGGTTGACACCCTTTGAAGGAGCCTTGCCGAAGAATTTCTTTACAATCTCCTGGATAGCGGGGATACGTGTCGAGCCGCCTACGAGAATCACCTCGTCGATGTCGGAAGCCTTGAGGCCGGCGTCGTTGAGAGCCTGCTCGCAGGGCTTGATTGTAGCCTGAATCAGCTTGTCGGCCAGACGCTCGAACTCAGCGCGGGTAAGAGTCTTTACCAAGTGGCGGGGAACACCGTCGACAGGCATGATGTAAGGAAGGTTGATTTCAGTGGTTGTAGAGCTCGAAAGTTCGATTTTAGCCTTCTCGGCAGCCTCTTTCAGACGCTGGAGAGCCATTGAGTCCTTGCGGAGGTCAACGCCGTATTCCTGCTGGAATCCGTCGGCGAGCCAGTCGATGATGACATGGTCGAAGTCGTCACCGCCAAGGTGTGTGTCGCCGTTGGTCGACTTAACCTCAAACACGCCGTCGCCAAGCTCAAGGATGGAGATATCGAATGTACCGCCACCGAGGTCGAACACGGCAATCTTCTGATCCTTGTCGCTCTTGTCGAGACCGTAAGCAAGCGCAGCCGCGGTAGGCTCGTTGACGATACGGCGCACCTTGAGACCGGCAATCTCACCGGCTTCCTTGGTAGCCTGACGCTGTGAATCGTTGAAGTAGGCGGGCACGGTGATTACGGCCTCGTCTACAGTCTGGCCCAGGTAGTCCTCGGCAGTCTTCTTCATCTTCTGAAGAATCATGGCCGAAATCTCCTGAGGTGTATATTCGCGGCCATCAACAAGCACACGCACGGTGCCGTTGTCGGCCTTTGCAACTTCGTAGGGCACACGCTTTACCTCTTCGGCAACCTCGTCGTAGCGTTCACCCATGAAACGCTTGATTGAATATACGGTGCCTTCAGGATTGGTGATAGCCTGACGCTTGGCAGGATCGCCTACCTTACGCTCGCCTCCGGCGATAAAAGCCACGATAGAAGGTGTGGTGTTGCGTCCCTCGCTGTTAGGGATAACCACAGGGTCGTTACCCTCAAGTACGGCTACACATGAATTGGTAGTACCCAAGTCAATACCGATTATTTTTCCCATAATTGTAAGTTTTATATTTTTTGTTTCTTGAATTTTGATTTTATCAGGTCAATTGCCGAATCTCCATTGCGGACCTCCGACGCTCATAGACAAAACAAATCATGTGCCAAAAAGGTTGCATGTAATATTAATTTTATATATCTCAGCACATTAGCCATTTTTAACCTACTGACACACCCACTGACACAATTTCACTTGACACTGACATCTGACACGATACAGTCTCATCTTTTTACAAACTTTCACATGTCGCCCCGATGCTTTTACTCAAAAATTGCTAAATTTGCCGGAAATTGCCGGTAGTGGGCATAGACTACCTTCCGGCGACATTACGACAACAATTATCATAAACCATATATACCACAAAATGAACATCTCCCACATTGAACATGTAGGCATAGCCGTTCCCTCGCTGGACGAGGCTATCCCCTTCTACGAAAACATCCTTGGCCTTAAGTGTTTTGCCATCGAAGAAGTAGCCGACCAGAAAGTGCGCACAGCATTCTTCCAGGTAGGACAGACCAAAATCGAGTTGCTTGAAGGCACATCCGACGACAGCGCCATCTCCAAGTTTATCGCCAACAACGGCGGTCGCGGCGGCATACAGCACATCGCATTCGCCATGGCCGACGGCGTGGCCAACGCACTGGCCGAAGCCGAGGGAAAAGGCTGCCGTCTTATCGACAAGGCTCCCCGCAAGGGTGCAGAGGGCCTCAACATCGCCTTCCTCCACCCCAAATCGACATGCGGCACACTCGTAGAACTCTGCGAGGACCCCAAGAAGATGTAACCAAGTTTTCAAGAATCATACTATACCCATATACATATATTTATATATGAGCAACCAACTCGAAAAAGTCAAGGAACTCATCGCCATGCGCGAGGAGGCCCGCCTTGGCGGTGGCGAGAAAGCCATCCAGAAACAGCACGAGAGAGGCAAATATACCGCACGCGAACGCATCGCACAGCTCCTCGACGAAGGCTCGTTTGAAGAGCTCGATATGTTTGTGCGCCACCGTTGCACCAACTTCGGCCAGGAAAAGAAATCATATCTCGGCGACGGCGTAGTGACCGGCTACGGCACTATCGACGGCCGACTCGTATACGTATTCGCTCAGGACTTCACCGTATTCGGCGGCTCGCTGTCGGAGACAATGGCTCTGAAAATCTGCAAAATCATGGATATGGCCATGAAGATGGGCGCTCCCGTCATCGGCCTCAACGACTCGGGAGGCGCACGTATACAGGAAGGCATCAACGCCCTTGGCGGATATGCCGAGATATTCCAGCGCAACATCCTCGCTTCGGGTGTAGTGCCCCAGATTTCATGTATCCTCGGTCCCTGCGCCGGCGGTGCCGTATACTCCCCCGCCCTCACCGACTTCACCATCATGGCCAAGGGTATCTCCTATATGTTCCTCACGGGCCCGAAGGTAGTAAAGACCGTGACAGGCGAGGATGTGACCCAGGAAGCCCTCGGCGGCGCTCAGGTACACTCTACCAAAAGCGGTGTATGCCACTTCGCAGCCGAAGATGGCGAGGACGCACTGAAAATCACACGCAAGCTCTTCAGCTTCATTCCTCAGAACAACCTTGAGGAGCCGCCGCTGATTGAATGCACCGACCCCATCGACCGTCTGGAAGACACTCTCAACGAAATCATTCCCGACAGCGCCAACAAGCCCTACGACATGTATGAGGTAATCGGCGCCATCATCGACCACGGTGAATTCCTCGAAGTACAGCGCGACTACGCAAAGAACCTAATCGTAGGCTTTGCCCGCATGAACGGCCAGAGCGTCGGCATCGTGGCCAACCAGCCCAAATACCTGGCCGGTGTACTCGACAGTAACGCATCCCGCAAAGGCGCGCGTTTCGTACGTTTCTGCGACGCCTTCAACATTCCTCTGGTGACACTCGTCGACGTGCCGGGCTTCCTCCCGGGTACAGGCCAGGAATACAACGGCGTTATCCTCCACGGCGCAAAACTGCTCTATGCATTCGGCGAGGCGACAGTGCCCAAAGTTACTGTAACCCTGCGCAAGAGCTACGGCGGCTCACACATCGTGATGAGCTGCAAGCAGCTCCGCGGCGACATGAACTACGCATGGCCTACCGCCGAAATCGCCGTTATGGGTGGTGCCGGTGCCGTAGAGGTGCTCTATGCCAAAGAAGCCAAGGCTGCCGAAGACCCCGCAAAGGTGCTCGCCGAGAAGGAGCAGGAGTACAACAAGCTCTTCTGCAACCCCTACAACGCTGCCAAGTACGGCTACATCGACGACGTAATCGAGCCACGCAACACACGCTTCCGCGTAATCCGTGCACTCCAGCAGCTTGCCACCAAGAAAGTCACAAACCCCGCCAAGAAACACGGCAACATACCTCTCTAATCCATCTGCAATGAGAAAGAGTATCATCCTGTTTCTTGCCCTCACACTCGTATGCGGCGCATCGGCCTTTGCACAAGGACGCAAAGGCCTGCGCATCAACGAGGTGATGGTACAGAACGACTCAAACTATGTAGACGACTACGGACAGCATCAGGCTTGGGTCGAGCTTTTCAACTCGACATATGCCCCGATGGAGATTTCCAGCGTCTACATCACCAACGACCCCGCCGAGCCCAAGAAATACCCCGTGCCTCTGGGCGATGTCAACACCGAAATCCCCACACGTCAGCACGTTGTGTTCTGGGCCGACGGAGAGCCCAACAAAGGCACATTTCATCTCAGCTTCCGCCTTACACCGGGACAGGACAACTGGATTGGTGTATATGACGCCAACGGACGCACGCTTATCGACTCTGTGACAGTGCCCGCTTCGCTACTGCCCAACACTACCTATGCAAGAGCAATCGATGGCGAGGGACTGTGGGAGGTGCGCGACGGCGGCGACAAATACATCACTCCCTCAAGTGCCAACCAGATTGTCGACACTAACGGAAAAGTCGAGATGTTTGCAGAGACCGACGGCCACGGATTCGGCTTGTCGCTCATGGCGATGCTCATCGTATTCTTCGCACTCGCTCTTCTGTGTGTATGCTTCTACATCATAAGCAGAGTGGGCGCCTCGGTATCGCGCAGAAACAAGGCCGCATCACAGGGCATAGATGCCCGTCAGCTGCCGAAGGAAGAGAAGCCCCAGCACGACTCAGGCGAGGAAATTGCCGCTATCGTAATGGCCCTCAACGACCACCTCAACGCACACGACCGCGAGAGCACAATCCTCACAATCAACAAAGTACGTCGCGCCTACTCGCCCTGGAGCTCAAAGATATACAATCTCCGCGAGCTTCCGCACCGTTAATCCGACAACACATCCTACCAACAAAGATCAAACTACAATGAAAGAATACAAATATAAAATCAACGGCAACAACTACAATGTTGCCATAGGCGACATTGTCGACGGCAAAGCCGAAGTGCTTGTCAACGGCACGCCTTACAAAGTGGAGCTTGACCAGAAGAAAGCACCCGTAACCGTAGTAAGCCAGACCCCGCGCGCAGCGGCAGCTCCCCGCACCGCAGCCGGCGACAAGGTAATAGCAAAACCCAGCGTAGCTGCCGGCGGCACTCAGATTAAAGCCCCCCTTCCCGGCACCGTGATGTCGGTCAACTGCAAAGTAGGCGATGTAGTAAAAGCCGCCGACACAGTGGTAGTGCTTGAGGCCATGAAGATGGAAAACGCCATTCATGCCGGATACGACGGCAAGGTGGCATCCATCACATGCAACCCCGGCGACGCCGTGCTCGAGGGTGCCGTACTCATCACCCTTGAATAATCCATATTCCGTAACAACCTCAAACTTTCATCCCCCGGAATATGATATCATTAATGAGTTTCAGCGAATTCATATCCGTAAACTTCCACCAGTTCTGGGTGCTCACCGGCTTTGCCAATGTCACATGGCAGCATGGAGTGATGCTCCTCGTGGGTCTGTTCTTCATATGGCTCGCCATAAAGAAGAATTTCGAGCCTATGCTTCTGGTGCCCATCGGTTTCGGTATACTCCTCGGAAATATTCCCTTCAACGCCACCGCCGGTCTCGAAATCGGCATATACGAAGAGGGGTCAGTGCTTAATATCCTCTACAACGGTGTGTCGGCCGGTTGGTATCCTCCGCTGATATTCCTCGGCATCGGCGCCATGACCGACTTCAGCGCGCTTATCGCCAACCCCAAGCTAATGCTTATCGGCGCGGCGGCACAGTTCGGTATCTTCGGAGCCTACATGGTGGCCCTCGCCCTTGGATTCTCGCCCGACCAGGCCGGTGCGATGGCCATCATCGGTGGCGCCGACGGTCCTACAGCCATCTTCCTGTCATCAAAACTGGCGCCTAACCTCATGGGAGCAATCGCCGTGTCGGCCTACTCCTACATGGCCCTTGTGCCAGTGATTCAGCCGCCAATCATGCGCCTGCTCACCACAAAGAAAGAGCGTGTGATACGCATGAAGCCCGCCCGCGCCGTGAGCCAGAACGAGAAAATCATCTTCCCGATTATCGGCCTGCTGCTTACCTGCTTCGTGGTTCCTTCCGGCATACCTCTGCTCGGCATGCTCTTCTTCGGCAACCTGCTCCGTGAGTGTGGTGTCACAACACGTCTGGCCAAGACTGCAAGCAACGCTCTTACCGACATCGTGACAATGCTCCTCGGCCTTACAGTAGGCGCGTCGACTCAGGCCACATCGTTCCTTACCGTCGACACCATCTTCATCTTCGCTCTCGGTTTCATGGCCTTCATCATCGCATCGGCATCAGGTGTGATATTCGTGAAGATTTTCAATCTATTCCTCCCCCAGAACAAGAAGCTCAATCCCCTCATCGGCAACGCCGGAGTATCCGCTGTGCCGATGTCGGCCCGTATCTCCAACAACCTCGGCCTCGAATACGACCCGACCAACTATCTGCTCATGCATGCCATGGGCCCCAACGTTTCGGGCGTAATCGGTTCAGCCGTCGCAGCAGGTGTCCTTCTGGGATTCCTCGCCTGATAAGTGCAAGTATCAACGGCGCCATCGGATATTTCATACATACCGATGGCGCCGTAGATATTACAATACCTCTCTTTAGACACTGCCGGCCATACAGCATACGAGTGTTCTGAAGCGCTCGACTAAAATTAGTGGATGTTAAAATACAGTTACAATCAACACCGGTTACCAAACTTTATCGTACGGTGAAACGTATTAAGGTCAAAGCACGCTGCAAGACTGCCATCACAGTGCAACCGCATCCGACACAGCTCACGCAGACGTTATCTATCACTTTTCACTGAAATACCCCCAGCATTACTCTACACGACTCATGATCACAAAAAAAGTCATCGACGAACTTTACCGTAAATACCGCCGTCGTCCCGACAGCATCGACTCGCTCGATATACCTCTGCTATTCGAACATGCATCAGACAACCACGACCTGCAGATTGACGCCGACGGCAATCTGATAATCGGAAGTATCGACGAGCGCTCTCCTTTTCGTGAAATAGCTCTGAGAAATGTAAACGGTATAACACATTTTGATGATACTATCGCAATCGTGCTCCACAACTCAATCCTCTTCCTCAACAAACACGCCCAGGGCGTCAACGTACATATCCGCACCGAACAGCCTTCCATATGGGAGCGCCTGCGCTGGAAGCTCCGCAATGCCTGACACGCCTCGCGCATCAATATAATCCTCCTCTCCACGCTCCGCACTCCACTCCTGCCTCTCCCCCATCGCCCTATATACATCTCCTCCATTTACATCCTCCCGACCGGCTCACCTATGATTCCCCGTCGGGATTAATTATATCCTCACTTATTAGAGAGTGATTTTTAAATATTTAATCACGCCTAAAAAAATGACGCCGCGTCTGACACACAATCTACTGTGTCGACGCGGCGTCTTGCTATAGGGTCAGATAGATTATCTCACGATAAATTTCTTTGCAGTCTTGTTGCCCTGCTTCACGATGTAGAGTCCGTTGCCGGGGTTCTCTACTCGGATACCAAGCATATTATAGTATTCTACAGGAGCATTCATGTCAATGCCAATCTCATCGATTGAAGATGCATCCTCCGAGTATACCTTGATATTGTCGATAAACCAACGCTGGGCAGTAGTTAATTCCCAATTTGCTTCAGTAGTGCGGATTGTCAGTTTTGTATTATCATTAACTGTGATACCTGCGAGAGAAACCACAGCTGTTTTCCACTCATAATCAGCATCATCAGCCCATGTCTCTACCGGCGCATTGACATACTTTACATCTGTACCATTCTCGACAATAACGCAAAGTTCCGTTTTGTCAAATACGCCAGAACCCTGCTTCATCGGACACCAGTCAAAGCTGACAAACACATCCTTACCTTCCGGAATTCCTTCGATTGATGGCAATACGAGTCCGAGCTGGAAACCCTTTCCATTGCTTGTCGTCTTACCTGTCTTATTGAATTTCAGATAATTCTGCTGCAAATAAAGAGCTATGTCTTTATTATTCTTATTATTAAGGAAGTTATACACCGATACCAGATCATAACCCTTCTGCTGCATAGCTTCAAGAGCACTTACATCGCCGACCTTACATGCATCGGCTTTAGGAGCTTCAGCTTCAGCACCGTTTGTTCCAATTGTATTTCCGGCTGCAGGTTCACCATTGCCATTTTTGCCAGCCTTAGCATAAGGCTCAAGCCACTCGAAATCTTCCTGGAAATAGACTGTTTCGGCCTGTGCGGCGGATATTGACATGGCCGCAATACTTAATGAAAGTAAAAATTTCTTCATATCTTATTGTTTTTAAGGTTAATATGGTCAGACTATCTAAGAATATACCGTTGTCGGCCATAATACAGCCGACAAGTGACAGGCTTAGTACATCACAAATTTATATATAATACAATTACATACCAAAAAAAATCACTTTTTTATCGAAAAAACTCGAACAACCCTGCCAATCACATGAAACATGCCGATATTTCATAAAGAAACATCGCATATGCGATTATTTTGCATTTTGCGTTTCCTCTACTTTTCACTAACTTTACGCCAAAATTTTACAGCCAATTATGTATCGTACCAAGACCTGTGGCGAGCTACGGCTCGCCGATGCCGGTCAGACCGTGACCATATCCGGATGGGTGCAGCGCATCCGCAAGATGGGCGGTATGACATTTGTCGATATCCGCGACCGCTACGGCATAACCCAAGTCGTTTTCAACAACGAGGTTGACGCAGCTCTCTGCGAAGAAGCCAACCATCTCGGACGCGAGTTCGTAGTGCAGATTACCGGAAAAGTAGCCGAACGCTACGCCAAGAATCCCGAAATGCCTACCGGCGATATCGAGATTGAGGCCCAGACTCTCACCGTGCTCAACCGTTCGGAAGTGCCACCGTTCACCATCGAGGACGAGAGCGACGGCGGCGATGACATTCGCATGAAATACCGCTACCTCGACCTGCGCCGTCCCTGCGTGCGCGCCAACATCGAGTTGCGCCACCGTATGACCATGGAGGTACGCCGCTATCTCGACAGCAAGGGATTCCTCGAAATCGAAACCCCCATGCTCGTAGGCTCCACTCCTGAAGGCGCACGCGACTTTGTGGTCCCCTCGCGCATGAATCCCGGCCAGTTCTATGCCCTGCCCCAGTCGCCCCAGACCCTCAAGCAGCTGCTTATGGTGTCGGGCATGGACCGCTACTTCCAGATAGTGAAGTGCTTCCGCGACGAGGACCTGCGCGCCGACCGCCAGCCCGAGTTCACACAGATTGACTGCGAGATGTCATTTGTAAACCAGGACGATATCATCAACCTGTTCGAGGGTATGGCCAAGCACCTCTTCAAGGAACTGCGCGGCGTAGAGCTTACCGAGCCGTTCATCCGCATGCCATGGGCCGACGCGATGCGCCTATACGGCTCCGACAAGCCCGACCTGCGCTTCGGCATGACATTCGTCGAACTGATGGACGTGCTCAAGGGACACGGATTCAGCGTATTTGACAACGCAGCATACATCGGAGGCATCTGCGCCACCGGCGCTGCAAACTACACTCGCAAGCAGCTCGACCAGCTCACCGACTTCGTAAAGCGTCCGCAGATTGGAGCCAAGGGCATGGTATACGCCCGAGTGGAAGCCGACGGCAACGTAAAATCGTCGGTCGACAAATTCTATACCCAGGAGACTCTCCAGGAACTCAAAAAAGCAATGAACGCCCGGCCCGGCGACCTCATCCTGATACTCTCAGGCAACGACGTGATGAAGACACGCAAGCAACTGTGCGAGCTTCGTCTCGAAATGGGACGCCAGCTCGGCCTGCGCGACAAAAATAAATTCGCCTGCCTGTGGGTCGTCGACTTCCCGATGTTTGAGTGGAGCGACGAAGAGCAGCGCCTCATGGCCATGCACCACCCCTTCACCCATCCCAAGGACGAGGACATCCCCCTGCTCGACACCGACCCGGCAGCCGTGCGCGCCGATGCCTACGACATGGTTGTCAACGGCGTTGAAGTGGGCGGCGGCTCAATCCGTATCCACGACAGCGAGCTTCAGGCCAAAATGTTCGAGATACTCGGATTCACCCCCGAGAAGGCACAGGAGCAGTTCGGATTCCTGATGAACGCATTCAAGTACGGTGCACCTCCCCACGGAGGTCTTGCCTACGGACTCGACCGCTGGGTATCCCTGTTCGCCGGTCTCGACTCGATACGCGACTGCATCGCATTCCCCAAAAACAATTCAGGACGCGACGTGATGCTCGACGCTCCGGCCGCCCTCGACCAGAAGCAGCTCGACGAGCTCAACCTCGCCATCGACATCCGCGACAAGGAATAACATCCGCGACATATGACTATCAACTCAATAATCGGGGCCATCCAGGAGGTGGCCCCGACTTCTCTACAGGAAGGTTACGACAACTCAGGCCTCCAGCTCGGCGACGCCTCCAAAGAATGTACCGGCATACTGCTTTGCGTCGACGTCACCCCCGGTCGTGTCGACGAGGCCATAGCCCGCGGCTGCAACCTGATTGTGTCACACCACCCGCTCCTGTTCCACGGGCTCAAGCAAATTACCGGCACCACCCCGCAGCAGCAGGCCGTTATCCGCGCCATTGAGGCCGGAGTGGCCATCTACTCGGCCCACACAAGCCTCGACAATGCCCCAGGAGGTGTCAGCGCATGGCTCGCACGGGAGCTTGGCCTCAACTATACGGGTCCGCTCTGCCCCGTCAGTGCCGACACGCCCCAGGCGGGTGCCGGCGCCCTGGCCACAGCAGCCACACCGCTCACAGCAGCCATGCTTGCCGACAGAGTAAAGAAAGCATGCGGCTCGCCGGTATGCCGGTGCACGACACCTCCACAAGGCGCCGTCATCACCAGCATAGCAATGTGCGGAGGCTCCGGAGGCTCAATGATACCCGACGCGATAGCGGCCGGAGCACAGGCATACATAACTTCCGACGTACGCTATCACGACTTTCTCGACTATGCCGGCCGTATTTTCATCATCGACATAGGCCATTTCGAGTCGGAGGAATGCACAAAACGGATTTTTTATCATATAATTACACAAAAATTTCCTAACTTTGCAGTTCATTATTCCGATTCAGAAAAAAATCCGATAAACTATATTTAGGAATGGCTACTGAAAAGAAATCCGAAGGCCTCTCGGTAGAGCAGCGCATGAAAGCCCTCTACGAGCTTCAGACCATACTCTCCGAAATCGACCGCATCAAGCAGATACGCGGCGAACTTCCCCTTGAGGTTAAAGACCTCGAGGACAACATCGAAGGTCTCAAGACCCGCATCGAGAACTATCGCCGCGACGTTGAGGACTTCCGTAGAAAAACATCTATCGAAAAGGAGAAAATCAACGAGTCGCAGGCTAAAATAGCACGATACAAGGAGCAGCTCGACAACGTACGCAACAACCGCGAGTTCGACCTACTCTCTAAAGAAGTCGAATTCCAGACCCTCGAGATCGAACTTTCAGAAAAGCACCTCAACGAATTCGCCCGTGCCATCGACTCGCGCAACGCCGATATCGCCGCTACCGAAGAGAAACTCTCCGACAGCCAGCATATCCTCCAGGAGAAAAAGGCCGAGCTTGATGAAATCGTATCCGAGACCCGTCAGGACGAAGAGCGCCTCCGCGTGCGCGCAAAGGAAATCGAGCCCACTATCGACGAGCGCACACTAAAAGCATTCAAGCGTATCCGCGACAATGCCCGCAACGGCCTTGGCATAGTATATATCCAGCGTAATGCCTGCGGCGGATGTTTCAACCGCATCCCGCCACAGAAGCAGATGGAAATCAAGATGCACAAGAAAGTAATCGTATGCGAATACTGCGGCCGCATCATGATTGACCCTGAACTCGCCGGTATCGCCGAAGCAGAGGTTGCAGCCGGAAAGTAACCCCGAATCCCACTTCCGTAAGATACATTTACCGGCGGTGTGTCAGATTTCAACTGACATACCGCCGGTATTGCATAATAGCCAGCGCCTGACAAAAATGATTGCTGTATGCACGACAACGCCATTACCACCGCTACGTTCCGTATATCTCCGGCATCATACGCCGCAATAATCATGCGCCGATGGCTTGCCATATGGTGGTGGGCTGTGGCCGCGCTGCCTTTATGCTCCATAGCCGCGGCTATCCTCATGACCGACATTCGCTATCTGATGCTCGCGCTGGTGCTTGTGTGTCTCGTAATTCCGCCCGCTCTCCTTATCGTATACTATTATTACGCGCTCGACCCCAAAGCTCGGGTCAATATACCGCCGCATAGCGTAGGTTGCGACGGCCATACCCTGACAATCTCAGAATACGCCGCGCCACAACCCGATTCCGACGAAGAGAACGACAATGTTGACACCACGCCACAGAGGGAATTCACATCGCCGGACGATGCTCCCGTAGCCGTCAGCAAGATACCGCTATCCTCTCTATATGGCATAAGGCACTCTCGCGGGAATATATGTATAAACCTCGATAACAGGACCATACCACCCATGCTCATCATACCATACTCGGCATTTCCGTCATCAGCCTCACTGCGGGAGTTCCTGGCCATGATAAAAAACTGACATACGCTTGTTATATACTTGTTTTATACTGTCGAAAACGAAATGAAAGAATCACCAGCCCCGCATATACCCGCACGCCGCGGACTACTCGCAATATCACCCATACTCGTATTCCTGTTCTTTTATCTGGCTGTATCGGTAATCATAGGCGACTTCTACAAGATGCCTATCGCAGTCGCCCTGTTGCTCGGATCGGCATGGGCCGTAGTAATAATGCATGGCAAGCCACTGTCAGAGCGGGTAGAGATATTCTCCCGCGACGCAGGCAGTTCCAATGTGATGTATATGGTGTGGATATTCATCCTTGCCGGAGCCTTTGCCGCCCTCGCCCGTGAAATCGGCGCCATAGAGGCAACCGTACATCTCGCCCTGCGTTTCCTTCCGGTAGAGATGCTGATTCCAGGGCTTTTCGCTGCGGCATGCTTCATATCTCTTGCCATAGGCACATCTGTGGGCACGGTGGTGGCTCTGACCCCTTTGGCTGTAGAACTTGCACAGTCGGAGAGCGGCAACGTGCCGTTTTTCGTGGCCGTAGTGCTCGGAGGGGCCTTCTTCGGCGACAATCTCTCGTTTATCTCCGACACTACCATCGCAGCCACGCGCACCCAGGGATGCCGCATGCGCGACAAGTTCCGGGTTAACCTGTGGATAGCCCTTCCCGCAGCCGTAGCCTCACTTATATTATATGTGATACTCGGCGTCCGGCTACCCGACATGGCAAGCCTCTCCGGCTCAAATCCGCTGCTGGTAGCTCCATATCTGCTCATAATACTACTTGCACTCGCGGGTCTCAACGTCACGGTAGTGCTCTCCATAGGCATTGTAGTGGCAATCATCCTCGGGCTGTGCACCGGACATGACATAATAAGTCTGTTCGGATTCATGGGACGGGGAATAGACTCCGTGGGCCAGCTGATAATAATCACACTCCTTGCCGCCGGAATGCTGGGACTGATAAAAGCCGCCGGGGGCATCGACTATATACTCCAGGTGCTTACCCGACGTATACGCGGACCGCGCGGGGCCCAGGCCGGAATCGCACTCGTAGTCGGACTCGTCAACCTATGCACAGCCAATAATACCGTAGCCATAATTACCGTAGGGCAGCTCGCCTCATCCCTGTCAAAAAGATTCGGCGTCGACCCCAGAAAGGCGGCCTCGCTGCTCGACACCTCGTCGTGTATCGTGCAGAGCCTTATTCCCTATGGCGCACAGACACTCCTTGCCACATCGCTTGCATCCATATCTCCGGTAGCCACATGGCCCTATCTCTACTATCCATGGGCGCTTGCCGTGTTCCTTATCCTATCGGTGGTGTTCCGCTTCCCGCGGCTTGCCACCATATCTCCACCCGTATCCACAAATGATAATACCAATCCATAATTACAACATGAACCCACGTTTACGACTATCTGTCGCGACTGTAGCAGCAGCAGCTATCGTCATGACATCAGCCGCAATGGCTCAGGAAAAACGTTTCTATGCATCGGTCTACAGCACCAATGAATGGAAAGAGTATGTATATTCCGAGACCGGCATGTACAGCTTCCCCCTTGACAAATACAGCCGCACGCTGGTAAAAGAGGACTCCGACCTCGACGCCTCCGGAGGCGGCACAATGACCGAGGATTTCTATTTTTGTACCTCCGAAATCAACTACGGCGCATGGACCGATGTGACCCACTACACATTCAAGCCCGACTCCTGGCAACTGAATTCACAGCTGTTCGGCTCAATGCAGGGCGTAGCCACCGATCTCGCCTACGACCACACTACAGCACGCATATACGGATGCTTTGCCACCGACCCGGAACTTGGTGAGACAGAAGGAGAATTCGTGTTCGGCTCTCTCAACGAAGCCACCGGACAGCGCCTTGCCATCAGAAAAATCGACACACCTTGGATTGCACTCGGCTGCAACCGCTCAGGCAGCCTATATGCAGTAGATATGGCCGGCATACTATGGAAAGTCGAAAAGACTACCGGCGCGACAGAGCAGATTGCCGACCTCGGAGTGACCGCCAACCGCCGCTCTACCGGAGCTTTCGACACCGAATCGGGCATATTCTATGTTGTGGTGACCAACGAGGATTCATCGACCATCGAAGAATATGGCTACAGCATTGGCAAGTCGGAGCTATATGCAGTCGACGTCACTGCAGGCTCTGCAAAGCTCGTATATGAGTTTGGCGACGGCGAGGCTGTAGGAGGCATGTATATACCCGGCCCGCTCGCCGACGACAACGCTCCTGCCCAAGCCACTGACTTCTCCGCCAGATTCTCCGACGGCGCCCTCAATGGCACTGTCTCGTTTACCATTCCCGACAAGACATTCGGCGGCAACAATCTGGAGGGTGACATAAAATATCTCGTGCGCGCCAACGGCTCACTATTCGCCCAGGGCACAGCCTCCCCGGGAACAAAAATCGAGGCCGACGGCAAAGTCGACGAGGACGGCGCATACGAAATCGAGCTTGAACTAACCAACGCCGCCGGTCGCGGGCCCAAATCGAAAATCTCACAATGGATAGGACATGATACACCCGTAAGCCTCTCCTCAGCCAATCTCACATACTCCGACGGAGCATTTACCCTGACATGGGCGCACCCGACATCTACGGAACATGGCGGCTACATGAACCATGCGATGCTCTCATATGACGTGACACGAATGCCCGACAACGTACGTGTGGCCACAGCCATCACCTCAACCGCCGTGACCGACCCTGTAGAGATACCCGCCTCAATGACCGGCTACAGCTACCGCATCGACATGTCATACCGCGGAGTGCCCGTATCCTCTCTCACCACCGACACCTACAACCTCGGTTCGGTATCACTCCCCTATGTCCTCGACTTCGACAGCGACGACAGCTTCGACGGCCTCACCATAATCGATGCCAACGGCGACCGCAACGAATGGTACCGCGAGGAATACTGGTATATCGAAGCAACCGACCTCGAGTGCACGGCCGCTCTATATCCCTATTCATCCGTCAACCGCGCCGACGACTGGATGATACTCCCCGCTATAATGTTTGAGAAAGGCATCACATATTCCGTTGAATTCCAGGTATCGACAGCGGGAGCCAACGAAAAGCTCGCACTCTATTTCGGCACCGCTCCATCGCCCGACGCCATGACCGGCAATATAATGCCTGTAAAGGAATATGAAAGCTATTGCTGCGTAGAAGAGAAGCACACATTCACGCCCGAGGCCTCAGGTCTGTATTACATAGGCTTCCATGCCTGCTCCGACCCCGATGGTGCAGGCCTTGGTATCCGCGACATCAAAGTCGACACTGCCGGCTCATCGGCAATCGAGGAGATATCTACGGAGACTACCTCCCCCACCACAGCAGTATACAATCTGCAGGGTGTGCAAGTCGACGACAACGCCCGCGGCGGCATATTCATTGAAGTAAAAGCTGACGGCACGACAAGAAAAATTGTACGTCGCTAATCCTCTCTGAATCATATTCTACAATATATTCCGACAGTGTGCACCGTCATACACCGACAGCCACTGTCGGAACTTTTGTATCATTATACACCGACGGATAATGCGCTCTAACGGCTCCTTCATCTTATCTTGCTGAGATAATGCAAAATGAGTCATAAAAAATTTTGCGGTTTGGAAAAGAAACCGTAATTTTGTCGCGCAAAATGCAAAATCTAAAAAAACAACATAAAATCAATAACTAAACATGATCATCGTACAAGTTAAAGAAGGCGAGAACATAGAAAGAGCTTTAAAGAAGTTTAAAAGAAAATTCGAAAAGACCGGCATCGTTAAAGAGCTTCGCAGCCGCCAGGCTTTTGAAAAGCCCTCCATCACCAACCGCAAGAAGATGATGAAGGCCGTCTACGTACAGAAACTGCGCATGGTCGAGGAGTAATCGACTCCTATTATTTTTATCCATATTATTTGGAAATATCCAAAGAAAGAGTTAAATTCGCTTTTGACCAAACATAGGAAGCCCACCTGCGGCATCCGTTGATAAAGCGAATCGACTCCATGATACTTGACTCTTTCTCGACATATATACGGTGTGAGCTGAATTATTCAGTCCACACCGTTTCTGCATATATGCGAGACCTCTCCCAATGGGCCGACTTCGCCACCGGCGGTCATCCCGAGCAGCTCGACCCGTTGAGCGTAACCACCTCCGATATAAGATTATGGATCGGACGTCTGGCCCGGCAGGGTGAAAGTCCGCGGACACTGAAGCGCAAGCTCTCTTCACTACGCACATTCTTCGGCTACATGATGAAACGCCACGGGATGATGTCGAACCCTGCGGCCGAACTCCACTCGGCAAAAGCCGACAAGCCTCTCCCGGTATACGTCCGTCAGTCGGAAATGGCATCAATGCTCGCTGACGATTTCGATACCGGCGACTTCACCTCCGTGCGCGACCGTCTCATCCTGCTTATGTTCTACTCGACAGGCATGCGCAGTTCTGAGCTGGAGACTCTGCTCGACAACGATGTAAACACCGCGAAAGGTGAACTAAAGGTAATGGGTAAACGTAATAAAGAAAGAATCATACCTTTCGGGGAAGAACTCTCGGAAATGATTGCAAAATACAGAAACCTGCGAGACACCACAGTAGGAGGCCTCCCCCCGGAACGCTTCTTCGTCAGGCCCGACGGACAGCCCTTGTACCGAAGGCTTATCTACAGGGTCGTACACGGAGCTTTGGAGGGACGCACGGTAGCAGCCCGGCAGAGCCCTCACGTACTGCGGCATTCATTCGCAAGCGATATGCTCAATAACGGTGCCGACCTCTTCTCAGTGCAACAGCTTCTCGGCCATAAATCATTAGAAACCACTCAGGTATATACTCATATTACCTACCAGGAACTTAAAAACAATTACCAACTGGCACATCCGCGTGCCGCAAAGAAAGGAGGACCCCATGGAAATTAACATCAAGTCAATCCACTTCGACGCAACAGAACAGCTCCAGAGCTTCATCGAGAAGAAACTAAATAAACTGGCTCGCCGTTTCGAGTCAATCACCAAAGCCGACGTTACATTAAAGGTAGTAAAACCGGAAACTTCAATGAACAAGGAGGCTGCCGTGAAACTGACCATTCCGATGCAGGAGGAATTCTATGCATCCAAGATTGCCGACACCTTCGAGGAGGCTGTCGACCTCTCGCTCGAAGCAATCGAACGCCAGCTACAGCGTATCAAATCGCAGAAAGATTATTGATTGTATTTACAAGCCTGCATGCACTCTCCCGCTGTCAGGCCCCACTGAAAATGCGGCGCCGCATCCTCTCTGATGCGGCGCCGCCGTTATAAAGAGCGGAAAATTTATCCGTTGTAATCAGCCGGAGCTACCGAGTGCCTTTTCTTGAACACACGCTGGAAATACCGCACGTCGGAGTAGCCACACATTGTGGCAATATCCGACAGCGAAAGCGGCTCTCCGGCAGAGCGCGCACGCAAAAGCTGCTCGGCACGCTGCATGCGAGCCTCGATAAGCAGCTGGGTCGCCGAGATGCCAAGCTGAGCACGCAGATGACGGTTAAGAGTCGAACGGCTCACTGCGGCGGCATCAGCCATGCTGTCGACACCTGCGTCGGGGTTGTCGATGTTCTCTTCTATATAGCGCCTTACCCGGTTGAGGAAAGCTGTGTCCTCCGGTTTCTGCTCAGGGACAAGTGGGGCCATATCCTCAGGCGATGCTGTCAGGCAGTCACTATCCTGCATGGAACGCGCCTCCATCTCCCCTATTACCGTCATATACTTCTCAAGCAAGTCGCGTCGCTGGCGATTGACATCGCGTATATACATTATTATATATACCGCCAGGCCGGCAAGCACTGCCACGACCAGCACAAACAATGCAGTGGCCCACCATGTCTCATACCAGTAAGGAGCTACCACCACGGAAAGCAGACGGTTATTATCGACCCATCGCCCGTATCTGTCGGTCGACTGCACCTCAAGCCGGTGGGTTCCAGGGCTTAGATTAAACAAAGTGACGTTACGCACCGGTCCGGCACCGGTCCATGGAGAGCCGTCAAGACGCGAACGATAAAGGATACCGCTATTGTCGGTATAATCTATAGCAGCAAAAGCTATCGATATATTGCGTTGGTCCGGCTCAAGAAAAAGTGTGTCACGAGATGCCAGACAAAAAGCCGGTGCCAGTCCGTTGACAGCCAGTGTAGTGAACACAAGCGGCGGCACATATCCCCGGCTGTATATATTGTGCGGTGTAGCACAGAAAGCGCCCTCCTCGGCGCCGATCACCCATGTGCCGTCGGGCAGCATCACAGGCTCAGTCTCGGCAAAGCGGCACGTGTCGTTCCAGAATGTACGCCCGAAATTCACCGTCTGCTCTGTCGATGGATTCAGAGCCATCACATGATTCCGACCTACAATCAACAACAATGTGTCGGACACAAGCGCCATAGCCCGGCACACATCGCTTGCAAGGGTGGAATTGCCTGTATTCAGATGTCGGAACTCCGGTTTGTCGTCAAACAGACGTTCCTCGCTTATAATATCGATTCCCGAGCTCTCCGTACCGACTATTATATTGCCGCGGGTATCCCTCGCCACACTCATCACGGCATTGCTGCACAAGCTCCCGGGACGGTTGCCGTCGCGCCTTACAGGCATCAGCCTCGTATTGCGGCAATCAGCGGAGTCTACAGTCCCGACAAGCAGCCCTTCGGTAGTAGCCGCAATTATATTGTCGGAAGGCGTGATGATAATCTTTCTCACTTTGTAGCCGCCCAACGACTCGGAAAGCTCCGGCTCCATGGCCTGCGGATTTTCGCAGCATTTCACTCCGGCACCGAACGTAGCTATCCACAGCCGTCCATACCTGTCCTCGGCCATATCGTATACCGCATCCGGCGATATGCTCTCTCCCCCATTCCTTATGAGAGCGCCCGGCTTGCCGCCTATCCATATGTCGCCATGACTCGTACGGTAGATGCAGTAAGGCGCAGTCTCAAGCGGAATGGTCCTGACAAGCGTCGAACTCCGGTCATACACATTTATACTATGATTATTGCGCAGCCCCACCCACAGCATGCTGTCGCGATCAACCATCAGCGAGCGCGGATGTGCGCCCGATGTACCGTCAAGCAACCTTGCCGGGTGATGCGGGAAACATGTCTTGTACAATCCCGACGGGTCAGCCCTCCAGATATTCCCCTGTCGGTCGGTCAGCCCCCTCCATGTGCGACCCATTTTTCCTTTAAGTGAATCCTTCCTCTCCTCAGGAATATCGCGGAAGGTGTATCGCGACAGGTCAAACTCATATATATCGTCATCGGTGCGGCACACAATGTTGCCCTGCTCAGAAAGCAGGATGTCACGTATGCGGTTGGTACCTATGGCCGCACTGTCACCCGGCCTGATTTTCATGCGGTGAAACTCATAGCCGTCGTAGCAGTCAAGACCGTTCCATGTAGCAAACCACATAAGCCCGTTTCCGTCCTGCAGACCGCCGCCGACAAGCGTACCCGACAATCCGTTGCTGTCGTCATACCGCACCGTACGGCAAGGCTCAGTCTGACGTGCGGTCAGGAAAAGCCCTGTCAGCAGAATAATCACTATAATGACAGTACGGCAATGGTTCATCAGTAGATTTTCGGTTCAATTCAGGCCAAAGATAGTGAAATTTCACTGTTCATGACCATTTTGAGCCGTTTTTCATGCCTGTTTGAGCCATTTTTCACGTCGGAACCTCACGTCTGACACTAATTTTGTATTCCGCATAATCATTCAAATATCCAACCTTTAAAATTGCAACGATGAAAACAATCAGAGCATTGCTGCTGGCACTGTCGACAGTAGTGGGCGTCCCCCATACAACTGTTGCCGCCGAGCAGACAACCGTAGTACATTGGGAGTTTACCTCAGGCTACAGCGAGACTAAAGATGGTGTATCCGCAGTCTACACCCCAGATGAATCGGGATGGACCGCATCAGCCAATCAGAAGTGGTCGGCACTACAGCCCTATTTCCTGCCCAACATCTCCGCTCTGCCTCAGGAGGAATGCCGGGTCACACTGCACACAAGCGACGGCAAATGGCAGCTGACATCAAGCGGTTCCACACCGAGCTATCTGCTCCGGCTCAACACAGCCTCGACCGACCGCTTCACGGACAAAGCCGACTATGCCGACCCGTCGAAGCACGACCAGTACTTTGAAGTGTCGCTCCCTACAAAGTCGCTTACAAATGTAAAAGTAAACTTTGCTATCGGTGACGGCTCAAGCTCAGCGACACCATTCGGAGTGGTATACTCGACCGACGGCGGCAACAGCTGGACTGTGCTCGACGACTATGTCGCCGCAAGCCACTGGAACAAATACAACGACGCCACATACTCCCTTGACGCCGACAACCGCGACAACCTCATCATACGCATGCTCATACAATCGGCAACAAAGACGAGCAACTACAATCTGAAATATGTCAACATCCTTGCCGATGACTTCCAGGGTCCCGAACTCGTAAGCATCACCCCCGCCGACGGCGATACAGGTGTAGTGCCCTCCGGAAAAGTGACAATGCTTTTCAACGAAAGCATCGTACTTAAAGACAACGCATCGGCCACACTTACCAACAATACCACCGGGACAGCACAAAGCATAGCGCCTGCAATCAGTAACAAGAAAGCATCGTTCCCCTTCGAAGAGCTCGATCTGTCGACATCATACACATTCGTAATGCCGGCCAACTCATTCGTCGACCTCGCCGGCAACATCTGCGACAAAGAGTATCGCGCTACTTTCACCACTTCGGCAAACCGCCCCATAGAGCCACCGGTGCTTGAGAGCAAAAACAGACTGTGGTATAACCGTCCCGCCGGTTATTGGGAAGAAGCCCTTCCGCTCGGCAACGGACGCCTCGGAGCAATGGTAAGCGGCAGCGTGGCTGTAGACACCCTGCAACTTAACGAAGACACATTCTGGGGACAGTCGCCCAACACCAACCACAATCCCAAAGCCGCCTCCGTACTCAAGCAGGTGCAGGATTACATATTCTCCAAAGACTATGTGTCGGCACAGCGTCTGGCCATACCCAACTGGATGTCGGAGGGCTCCCACGGTGCCCAGTATCAGGCCGCAGGATGTGTGCTCGTAGGATTCCCCGGACATCGCTTCGACGATGAAGAGGGAGGAGCCACAACCGGCTCGAAAGACGTGCAGGCATATGTGCGCGACCTCGACATGTCACGCGCTGTAGCCACAACATCATATGTGGCCGACGGGGTGACCTACACACGCGAAGTGTTTACTTCGTTTGACGACAACGTGACCATAATGCGACTCAAGGCCTCCGAGCCCGGACACCTGAACTTCAACGTAAGCTATGCCGCTCCGGCAAAGACAAATATGGAGAAACTCGGTGTGAACATCATCACCGCCGACGGCATGATAAAGGCATCGCTCGTACCGGCTAAATCGCAGAGCGAGAATGTCGACAACAAACTTACATGCTTCACATTCATAAAGGTAATCAACGACGGTGGCACACAGACTGCATCATCCCGGCGCAACATCATACAGCAAGGTATCGTAGCCGGCAACACGGCTGCACCGGAGATTACCGTCAGCGACGCCACAAGCGCGACTGTCATCATTTCATCGGCCACGAATTTCGTGAGTTACAACGACATAAGCGACGATGCCGAGGCCAAGGCGCTTGAATACATCACCAAGTATCTCGACAAGCAGAAGGACTACGACACCACCCTTGCAGGACATACAAAAAAATACAAGGAGCAATTTGACCGTGTGAGCCTCGAACTGGGCGAAAATCCTGCACGCGAGACAAAGGACACCGAACAGCGCATCAAAGAATTCTACTCCGACCCCGACGACCCCGGACTCATAGAAAACTACTTCCAGTTCGGACGTTATCTTCTCATATGCTCGTCGCAGCCCGGCACACAGCCGGCCAACCTTCAGGGAATATGGAATCCCAACGCCCGCCAGTATCCGGCATGGGACTCCAAGTATACCACCAATATCAATGTCGAGATGAACTACTGGGCAGCCGAGGTAGCCAATCTGTCGGAATGCCACGACCCCTTCATCGAGATGGTAAAGGATGTAGCCGAAACCGGCGCGCAGACAGCACGCGAGATGTACGGAGCACGCGGTTGGGTTCTACACCACAATACCGACCTTTGGCGCACGACAGGCGCTGTCGACAACGGCCCCGTAGGCATATGGCCGACATGCAACGCTTGGTTCTGCTCTCACCTCTGGGAGAAATATCTCTTCTCGGGCGACAAGGCATATCTCGCCGAGGTGTATCCCGTAATGAAAGGATGTGCCGAGTTCTTCCGGGATTTTCTTGTCGAGGACCCAAACTCGGGATATATGGTAGTATGTCCGTCAAACTCTCCCGAAAATCATCCCGGGCTCTACTCTTACACCAACGATGCCGGCTCCAAAGTAAATGTGGCTCTGTTCGGGGGTGTGGCCATGGACAACCAGATGGTATATGACATTCTCAAAAACACCGCCGAGGCTGCCGGAATTCTCGGCAAGGATGCCGACTTCGCCAAGGAGCTTGATACACTCAGAGCACGCCTCACACCATATAAGATAGGTAAATACGGCCAGGTACAGGAATGGCAGGAAGACTGGGACCGCGAATCGACCTCTCACCGACATCTCTCGCACCTCTGGGGCGCATACCCCGGCAACCAGGTGTCGCCCTACGAGAACCCGACTCTGTTTCAGGGAGTGCACAAGTCGCTCACCGGGCGAGGCGATGCCGCACGCGGATGGTCGATGGGGTGGAAGGTATGTGCCTGGGCACGCATGCTCGACGGCAACCACGCTCTGTCAATTATAAAGAACCAGTTGCGACTGGTATCGCCCGACATCACCATGTCGGACCCCAATGGAGGCACCTACGCCAACATGTTTGACGCGCATGCACCGTTTCAGATCGACGGCAACTTCGGATGCTGTGCAGGCATAGCCGAAATGCTGCTGCAATCTCACGCCGGATTCGTGCACCTGCTCCCCGCCCTACCGGACCGCTGGGCTGAAGGAACTGTAGCGGGACTGCGCGCACGCGGAGGATTTGAAATCGTGTCGCTCTCATGGAAAGGGGGCATCGTCGACAATGTAAAAATCAGGTCGACAATCGGAGGAAACCTGCGACTACGGTCCAACACACCCCTGTTCATGGCCGACAGCACTCCACTCACAGCCGCCGAAGGCACCAATACCAACGAGCTGACACAGCCTTACGGTATGCCCGACCCGATTGTGGCCGACAGCAAAAAGATACCGGACACCATACTGCCTCAGACATATCTCTACGACATCCCGACAGTGGCCGGTGAGGAGATTGAGCTGACAGCAAACAGCACATCGTCGATTGCCGGAATTATCGATAACAATACCATCGCCACAGAGTCGGATGAAGCCTACAGCCTGTCAGGCATAAAAGTCAACAGCGACTACAAAGGCATCGTGATAAGGAACGGCAACAAATACATGAACCGCTAACCGGTAAAACTCCTAATTTCAACAACAACGCCGTGCGTTTCAATATGCTGAAACGCACGGCGTTAATATTATATCTAATGACTTTCGGTTAAAGCATAGCAAGCGCTTTGCGTATGGCCGACTCAACTTTGATTGCGGGCTCGGCCTCAAATAGTTTCTTAAGCACCTTCTGAGAAGCCGGTTTGGGAAATCCGAGCATAACAAGAGCGGCAAGAGCCTCCTCAAACACCTCGGAGTCGGCAGTCGCCAATGGAAGCGTGGCGTCGTCGGATGGATGCACCTTGTCTTTGAGGTCGACAATCACGCGCTCGGCAGTCTTGGCACCGATGCCTTTGACAGCTTTCAGACGGCGCGTATCTCCTGCTACAATCACCTGCTCAAGTTCAGCCACAGGAATCGACGACAGCATTATGCGTGCGGTCGACGCCCCTACTCCGCTTACTCCGATAAGGAGGCGGAACAGCGCTCGCTCACGCTCTTCGGTAAATCCATAGAGCAGCCATGCATCCTCGCGTATCACCTCGTGACACAGCAACTTCACCGTAGCATGAGCAGACAGCGCCTCCTCAAGCACAGTATATGTAGGCAGTGTGATGGAAAGCGAATAAGCCACACCTCCGGCTGTCTCGACAACGGCGTCGGTCGGGGTAAGCTCCATCAGAGCGCCCTTGACATATTCAATCATCGCGCAGCGTCAGATAAGTTTGGCCAGACTATCGGTAGTACGCGCCACATCCTCGTCGGTCACTTCATAGTTGGCAAGGTCGCCCGCTATATACTGGTCGTAGGCTGCCATGTCGATAAGTCCGTGGCCCGAGAGATTGAACAATATTACCGGAGCGGTACCCTCCTCGTTGGCACGCTTTGCCTCGCGGATGGCAGCTGCAATCGCATGCGAACTTTCGGGGGCCGGGATAATGCCTTCGGCGCGTGCAAAAAGTGTGGCTGCGGCAAATGTCTCAAGCTGGGGTATGTCGACAGCGTCAATCATGCCGTCGCTGCGCAACTGGCTGACGACAGCTCCCGCACCATGATAGCGGAGACCGCCGGCATGTATATTGGCCGGAGAGAAATCGTGGCCGAGGGTATACATCGGAATAAGCGGAGTATAACCGGCCTCATCGCCGAAATCGTACTGCAGCACACCGCGTGTCAGTTTAGGACACGACGAAGGCTCTGCTGCAACAAAACGCGTGGAGCGCTCTCCCGAAAAGTTATGGCGCATGAACGGGAAGGATATGCCCGAAAAGTTAGAGCCGCCGCCGAAGCATCCGATAACAATGTCGGGATACTCTCCGGCCATCTCCATCTGTTTCTCAGCCTCCAGGCCGATTACAGTCTGGTGGAGTGCCACATGATTGAGCACCGAGCCGAGCACATACTTGCAGTTGGGGGTCGACATGGCAAGCTCTACGGCCTCGGAGATAGCAGTACCAAGCGAACCTTGGTAATTGGGATGCTCGGTGATAATCTTGCGCCCGGCCTTGGTCGACATCGATGGTGAGGCTATCACTTCGGCTCCATAGGTCTGCATGATTGAGCGTCGGTACGGCTTCTGGTTGAACGAAATCTTCACCATATACACAGCCAGTTCAAGACCGAAATGCTTGGCGGCAAGCGAAAGAGCGGCACCCCATTGGCCGGCGCCTGTCTCGGTAGTGATATTGGTCACTCCCTGTTTCTTGGCATAGTAAGCCTGCGGCACAGCTGAATTAAGTTTGTGGGAGCCTACAGGACTTACACTCTCGTTCTTAAAATATATGTGGGCCTTTGTGTCGAGGGCCTTCTCGAGACCGCGTGCACGCACCAGCGGTGTCGGACGCCATATGCGGTACATGTCGCGCACCTCGTCGGGAATCTCAATCCATGTATCAGTCGTATTGAATTCCTGGCGTGAAGCCTCCTCGGTAAAAAGCGGCATCAGATCCTCGGCAGTCAGAGGCTCATGAGTGGCAGGATTGAGCATCGGGCGCGGTTTTACCGGCATCTCGGCCAGCACATTATACCATGCGGTAGGTATATCTTTCTCCGACAGAAGAATTTTTTTTGATTCCATCGTGTATTAATTATTGTTGGGGTTAAGTATAGACTGGAGTTCGCGGTCGGTATCCGTCAGACGTCGGCGGCATTCCGTCAGCAATTCTGTGGCGCGTCGTGTATAAGCGGCAAGGAGGTCGATATCAAGCGAATCGGCCTGCATCATCCGCAATATTTCTTCTATCTCCGCTACAGCCTGTGTGTAGGTCATATCGGCGACAGGGGTAAATTTAGGTACCATATTGTGTTTATGACAATTATTTAGAGCATGAGTAAAAATGCCTTTATTATTCAACTATTGAAGTGACAGTGCCGCCGGCGAGTGTGGTGTGGAGCACATCGCCCGGAACTACCTGCGACGGATCGGTGACGGCGTGTCCGCCTACACGTGTTATTGAGTAGCCTCTGCGCAGAGTGGCCTCGGGCGACAATGCGTCGAGCAACTGTGCGAGAGCCTCTATCCTGTTGCGGCGCGCCGACAGTGTGGCCGAGGAAGCAGCGGCCAGAGTGGCCCCGTACTTTTCGAGATTCACACGTCGCGGCGTGGTTATCCCGCTTGCTATCTGACGCAATGCGAGAGTGAGACGGTCGATTCTGGCCACATGCGGAGCTGTAGCCCTTGACGACAGTTGCTGAAGGGCGAGGGCCAGACGGTCGGCCCGCGAAGACGCACGTGCGAGCATTGCGGCCGGAAGAGCGGGAAGACGCCCCTCGATAGCACCGAGTTGCTCCTTGCATCCTCCCAGATATCCCGACACGGCGAGCGCGATATCACGTCCGAGCGAATCGAGCCGGTCGATACATTCCTTGCCTTTAGCCAACAGCCACTCGGCGGCGGCTGTAGGAGTCTTCACACGTATGCATGCCACATAGTCAAGCACTGTCACATCGCGTTCGTGGCCGATGCCTACCATTACCGGCAGCGGAAAGCGGGCCACGGTGGCGGCAAGGTCATAATCCTCAAAACCGAGCAGGTCGGAGGTAGCTCCTCCGCCACGGATAATCACCACAATATCCCAGTCGGTCTGTTCGCGCTCTACCGTGGCGAGAGCCTCCATTACTGAGCGTGCGGTGCGCTCGCCCTGCATGATGGCCGGAAACAGGCGCGTGACAAAGCGCAGACGCAGAGGTGATGCCGACAACTGATTCATGAAGTCGCCGAAACCGGCTGCTCCGGGAGCCGATATCACAGCCACACGCAAAGTAGGTTCGGCCGGCACGAGAGAGCGGTTCATGTCGAAAATGCCCTCCGATTTCAGCCGTGCTATCATCTCGTTGCGCCGCCGTATCAAGTCGCCCATCGTATAGTCGGGATTGACGGCATTGATTACCAGCGACATGCCGTAGACGGCATGCATCGACACGCTCAGGCGTACCATCACCTTCAGTCCGGTAACGAAATCCTGTCCGGTAGCCGCATAGAATCCCGACCGTATTGCAGGAAACGCGCTCGCCCAGATTGCCGCCCGTGCTTTTGCCAGAGTACGTCCGGTAGCCGGGTCCTTCTGTAGGAGCTCCATGTAGCAGTGGCCTGAGCGCACGGCCACATCCGACAGTTCGGCCGTCACCCATACGTTCTGGGTGTCGGGCGTCACAATAAGGCGTGCGATACGCTGGTTGAGTTGCAGTAGGGTCAGTGGTTCCAAAGCCTTGTTGGGTAAATATACAGATTTGCTGACATTATTTCACAGGAACGAACCGTGAAGAGTTCCACTTGTAGGTGATTGACGGAAGCAGATATGGCTTAACAAGTCCGTAAACATCATCCGACAGGAAGTCGGAGAGTCGGTTGGTAAGCACAAGCGTATCGGTTTCGGGTGAATACTGCGCCGAGGCAAGCATAAACGGTACCTGCGACTCCACCACATCAGCCTGTTTCTTACCCTCGGGAGTAAGCCATGCCGACACTGCCGGCATAGCAAAAGAGGAGCCCGACAAGGGCTTCCAGTCGCGGTCATATACAGAAACACGGCTGTCAGGCGTCGGAGTCATTACAGTCTCTATGCACACGATGGCCGTGTCGCCGCGCATAGGCAACAGGGCTATCTGGCATTCAGAACCTGATGTGACAGAGACCGATACCGACATCGGTGAGAGCGCCGTTATACGCGACTGCCCCTGCATGACGTTTTTCGAGGCCGTGGCCGACCCGCTGTTGAAGTAGTCAATCATGTCGAGGCGCGTGATATAGTCGATAAGTGGCAATACCGACGCCGGTGCGCTGCTGAACGCCTCAGTGGCGGTAAGCTGCGGATAAGCCATGGCAAATGATGCCATAGCCGCGATAAATATAATCAGTCTGCGCATAACTTTCTGTTAAAAAAAATCCGTAGAAGATATCCAAAGTTATAAAATCTTCTACGGAAACAAGCATTTTACTTGTGTTTTTTACCTTTCTTAATAAATTTATCATAGTTCCCGGCCGGTTTCCGTCGTGCCGGCTTACCGGCTCGCGGCGCTCCGTCACCCGATGGCGCCTCTTTCTTTCGGCGCGACGCATGCGTATAGTCCTTTTCGGGATCGGCAATCTCTGCATACAGTTTGTTGCCTACAAACTCATGTCCCGTAAGAGCCTCGACCACCCGGCGGGCATCGGACTTCTTGACGTCGAACAGCGAGTAGCCGGGCATCAAGTCGATACGGCCCACGTCGACACGCTGACCGGAGACCGTATGGTTAAGTATGTCGATGAGGTTTCCTGCAAAGAATCCGTCGCTTTTTCCGGCATTGACATATATGCGTGCCATGCCCCTGTCGGCGGTACGGCGGTCTTTTTCTTTGGGAGATATCGTCTTGTCCTTATCCTTGCGTCCACGTCCGGCAGGCTTCTCGTCGATATAGTCGATTTTAGGCGCATCCTTGTAGTAGTCGAGCAGACGGTTGAACTCAAGCGACAGTATGCGTTTGAGCAAATCCTGCTGCGACAGCCATCCGAGTTTGCGCTCCACTCCGGTGAAGTAGCGCGATATCTGGTCGTCGTCGACCTGCACGCGCTCCAGACGGTCGGCAAGATTGTAGAGCTGCTTCTCTATGATATGGTCGGGAGTAGGCACATCCTTGCGTTCGAAGGTCTTGCCTATGCGCTTCTCTATGTCGCGCAGTTTGCCGCGCTCGCGCGAATGGATTATGGCAATCGATATGCCGGTCTTTCCGGCGCGTCCGGTACGCCCCGAGCGGTGGGTGTATGTGGCCACATCATCGGGAAGTCCGTAATTAATGACATGAGTAAGGTCGCTCACGTCGAGGCCGCGTGCGGCTACATCGGTGGCGACAAGTATGCGCAACACATGGTCGCGAAATTTCTTCATCACCATATCGCGCTGCTGCTGCGAGAGCTCTCCGTGGAGAGAGTCGGCATTGTAGCCGTCCTGTATGAGCCAGTCGGCAATCTCCTGTGTCTCCTTACGTGTACGGCAGAACACGATAGCGTATATGTTGGGATTGTCGTCGGCAATACGCTTCAGGGCGAGGTACTTGTCGCGCGCATGTACCATATAGTATATATGGCGCACATTCTCGGCCCCGGAGTTTTTTACACCTACCACAAATTCCTGCGGATTGTTCATGAACCGCTGGGCGATACGGGCTATTTCCTTGGGCATGGTTGCCGAGAACATCAGCATCTTGCGGTTGTCGGGCACATGGGTGAGGATGTCGTTGATATCATCGACGAATCCCATGTTGAGCATCTCGTCGGCCTCGTCGAGGATTACAGTGTGAACCTCGGTAAGATTTACTACACCGCGGTTGATAAGGTCGATAAGTCGGCCCGGGGTAGCCACGATAATCTGCACACCCTGTCGAAGCGAGCGTATCTGGCTCTCTATACTTGACCCTCCATACACCGGGAGCACCTTAAGGGAGGGCATGTATTTGGAGAAGTCGGCCAGATCGCTGCTGATCTGCAGACACAGTTCGCGTGTAGGCGCTATTATGAGCGCCTGCGGAGCGTTGACGTGAGTGTCGGTGCGCTGCAGCACCGGGAGTCCGAATGCGGCAGTCTTGCCTGTGCCGGTCTGTGCGAGCGCCACAACGTCGCCATCCTCATTCAGCAGATGGGGTATCACCATCTCCTGTACAGGCATCGGGGTTTCAAACCCCATTTCTTCGATAGCGCGGCGCAGGGGTTCACTTACGCCTAATTGTTCAAATGTTTTTGTCATTTTTCTCTCATAAATATGTTGACCGGAGTCCCCGTAAAGTCCCATTTCTCACGGATCTTGTTCTCAAGATAGCGGCGATAGGGTTCCTTTACCCACTGGGGAAGGTTGCAGAAGAAAACGAATGTCGGGATTATCGATTCCTTAAGCATGGTCACATACTTGATCTTGATATACTTGCCCTTGTTGGCGGGTGGCGGATAGGCTCCGATTACCTCCTGCATATAGGTGTTGAGCTGGGAGGTAGGTATGATGCGGTTGCGGTTGTGGTAGACATTTACGGCTGTCTCCAGCACCTTGAAAATACGCTGTTTTGTAAGCGCTGACCCGAATATTATCGGGAAGTCGGTAAAGGGAGCGAAACGCTGGCGTATAGTCTGCTCGAAGTGGCGGATGGACTCGTTGGACTTGTCGGCCACGAGATCCCATTTGTTGACACACACCACAAGGCCCTTCTTGTTGCGCTGTATCAGCGAGAATATGTTGACGTCCTGAGCCTCGATTCCTCGTGTGGCATCTATCATAAGGATACACACGTCGGAAGCCTCGATAGAGCGTATCGAGCGGATTACAGAGTAATACTCTATATCCTCGTTGACTTTGGTCTTCTTGCGGATACCGGCGGTATCCACAAGATAGAAGTCGAAGCCAAACTTGTTGTAGCGGGTATAGATAGAGTCGCGTGTGGTACCTGCGATATCGGTCACGATATTGCGGTCCTCGCCTATAAATGCATTGATAATAGATGACTTTCCGGCGTTCGGGCGTCCTACAATCGCAAATTTAGGGATACTCTCGAGGCGCTCTTCCTCGCCGTCGTCCTCCGGCAGATCCTTTACAATCTCGTCAAGAAGGTCGCCGGTGCCGGAACCGTTGGAAGCCGATACCGTAAACGGGTCTCCGAGACCGAGCTTGTAGAATTCCGGAACATTGTAAATCCAGTCGTTGGAATCCACCTTGTTGGCCACAAGTATGACAGGCTTCTTGGAGCGACGCAGGATTTCAGCCACATGATCGTCAAGGTCAGTGACTCCGTTCATCGCATCGACTACAAAAAGTATTACATCAGCCTCTTCTATTGCCAGCTGCACCTGCTTGTTGATTTCCGATTCAAATATATCTTCGGAGTTTACTACCCATCCGCCGGTATCGACAATTGAAAATTCCTTGCCAATCCAGTCGACCTTACCATACTGGCGGTCGCGTGTTGTACCGGCCATATCGTCGACTATCGCTGTGCGGGTCTGGGTGAGACGGTTGAAAAGCGTGGATTTGCCCACGTTAGGTCGTCCGACTATTGCTACGAGTCTTCCCATTATATTCTATATATTTTTTCAAACTGCAAATTTAACATTTTTAAAGATAGCAACCTATCTTATCTATCAATATAAACAAGTCCGATTATCGATTAAAGACGCATTTAACACTTTTTAGGCAAATGAACACCCTGCATGGAATCCACTGCCGGATGACAGTCGGCATATATTGCCATAATTTTGGTAAATTTGCACATACAATCTATCCAATAACTCAATATGATGAAAACCTCTCTACGTTGCATTCTTGCCGGATTCGCATCCTGCACAATACTATACGCCAGTGCGTCTCCTCTTCAGCCAAAGGCTGTGGATGAGCTTACAGGCCATGAATTATCAGCACAGTACTATGCCTATCCGTATACCGACAGCCCTGCCCCGGCTCTCACACCTGCGCCTGACGGTTATGAGCCGTTTCATATCGAACACTACGGACGACACGGTTCGCGCTGGCTTATCGACCAGAGGGACTATGAATACCCTGTGGCCGAACTTGAGAAGGCTGAACGCAACGGATACCTCACACCACTTGGCAAAGAGACTCTTGAACTGCTTCGCGACATCGCCGCCAAAGAACAGGGACGCCGCGAGGAGCTTACCGACATGGGGGCTCTACAGCATCAGCTCATCGGTGAGCGAATGGTAAGGAATTTCCCTCAGGTGTTCGCACCGGGTTCGACAGTCAACGCAAAATCGACGATAGTGATACGCTGCATACTGTCGATGGTCAACGAGCTTAACTCAATCAACAAACTGGCACCCGGAGTAAAAGTGCTTGCCGACGCAAGTAATGCCGACATGCGCTACATGAATTTTGACGATACGACCGGAGTAAAGATTCGCAAGGCAGCAAAGAAAAAAGAACTGAAAAAGTTTCAGGCAAAATATCCGGAAAAAGGAGTCTTTCTAACCCGACTCATAACAAATCCGGAATTTATACGCGACAGCATTGACAACAGCCGGGTCGAACGACGCCTGTGGCGTGTGCTCTCCAACATGCAGAGCCATATAGGGATGCCATGGCTTACCGACAGGGTGTTCTCCCGCGAGGAGCAGCACGGCCAATGGATGCGCTCCAACGCCAACTGGTTTGTCGAAGCAGGCAACAGCAAGCTGACAAAAAACAGAGCGCAATACAGCCAGCGCCATCTCCTTCGCAACTTTATCGAAAGCGCCGATACGGCTGTAGCATCGCCACGTGTAAGCGCCAATCTGCGGTTCGGACACGACGGTATGGTGTTGCCGCTTACCGTACTGATGGAGATAAACGACTATGCCCGGGAAATCAACAGCCTTGACCAACTTGAGCAGTCGCGTTGGTACTGTCAGGACATAATACCTATGGCCGCAAATATCCAGATGATTTTCTACCGCCCGACAGACTCTATCGCCACCGACGATGTGCTGGTAAAGGTGCTTCTCAACGAGAATGAGATTGTACTTCCAGGTACACCTGTAAGCGGACCTTACTACCGGTGGAAAGACCTCAGAAAATATTATCTTGAAAAACTTGACTCATTCAAAGAATAAACCATGAAAAAATTTGCATTAATAACCGCATTTTTTCTGGCGTTATCGTCAGCAGCCGTAGCTCAAGAAGCGAAATACATTTTTTACTTCATCGCCGACGGCATGGGCATGGGCCATGCCATGGGAGCAGAGGCCTACAACCGGACGGTAGCAGGTAATGACACGCCGCTGATGATGATGCAGTTTCCGGTTGCATCGCAGTGTACCACACACTCGGCATCGTCACCGGTGACCGACTCGGCTGCAGCCGGCACAGCCCTGGCCACAGGCATAAAGACCACCAACAGCATGCTGGGAATGGCTCCGGACTCATCCCATGTCAACTCAATTGCTGTAGACCTTCAGAAGAGGGGCTACGGCATAGGCATAATCACAACCGAAGATGCCGACGACGCTACTCCGGGAGCATTCTACGCCCATGTGCCGAACAGGGGTATGTTCTATGAAATAGGATGCGATGCCGCGAGGTGCGGTTTCGATTTCATCGCCGGACGTAGTCTGCGCGGAACCGTGCGCGACGGCAAAGCGACCGATCTCGAAAAGAGATTTGCCGACAACGGTGTGGATGTAGTGCGCGGACTCGATGCTCTGAGCCGTTCAAAGTCTGAAAAAGTGATGCTGCTCGACAGTATCGCTTTCCCCGACGTGTGGTACTACACTATCGATTCAGTGCCGGGGCTCACGCTTGCATCAATGGCCGAGGCATGCATGAAACATCTTGAAAAGAACGGCCGCTACAAGTGGTTTATAATGGTAGAAGGTGGCAATATCGACCATGCCGGGCATGCCAACGACGCCGGAACGGTAATAAAAGAGGTGCTCAACTATGACGATGTGATACGCATGGCCTACAACTTCTATCTCGCACACCCCGATGAGACTCTGATTGTAGTCACCGCTGACCACGAGACCGGAGGTATGGGTCTCGGCAACAACTCTCTCGGCTACAACCTGCAGCTCAAGCATTACGACCACCAACGCATATCCAAGGAGCGTTTTACGGTGTATTGTCGCGATATAATAAAATCGGGCAAGTCATATTCGTGGGACGAGATGAAAGGATTCCTGACCGACAAACTCGGATTCTGGGCATATGTGCCGGTAAGCGACAAGGACACCGAGCGCCTACAGGCTATTTACGACAAGGCAATCACCCGCAACGAAGGCACCGACAACCACACGTTGTACAAGACGTTCGACCAGTTTACCGAGGCCGTGTACGATGTGCTCGACAAAGCTACCGGCATCGGCTGGACATCCAACAAGCATACCGCCGGACTGGTGCCTGTATATGCCGTCGGGGTCGGAGCCGAGCGCTTCGCTACATTCAACGACAATACACAGATTCCCCATAAGATACTTGAAGCCGCGCGCTGAAACGCTGCGTAAAGCATCGACCAAATATTATCAGGGCGCGTATTGGAATCAATTCCAATACGCGCCCTGATAATATTTTAGCCGCCATGCGGTCTATGTTAGAGTTTATTTGGCAGCACGGGGAAAAGCCGTGGTGTTTATTACATCGCCGCCGCGCAGCCGCACCCATGTGTCAAGGCGCGGCTCTCCCTCGTGTAGAACGATAACTCTTGCACCGTTTTTACCAAGATGATTGTATACGGTCTTGCCGCCGGAATAGCGCCCGTAGCCGAGCATCACGCCTGCATACTGGGTCACGAAATCATTGTCGTGGTCGTGGCCGCAGAATACACCAAACACATCGCCCATCTCCTTTATCGAGGCAAACATGCCGCTGTTGGCCGCCTGGTGGCATATGTTCTCCCCTTTTGTGCCAAGGAGGAAGTTCTTAGGATCGCCGTGGGCGGCTGAGAACTCCTGCAGAGGGATGTGCATGAACATGAGCGAGGGCACAGGCTTGCCACCTGCCGCCTGCGTGCGCATCATGCTCTCGCCACGATACCACCCTATCTGGTCGTAGGTGAGCCATGCATATTTCCCGATTCCTGGCACGCGGGCGCCTGAATGGCTGTCGAGGCAATAAAGCGCTCCCACCACACGGTCGGAACCGTCGCTTCCAAGCAGACTAACCGAGTAGTCGGGGCTGTCGACGCCTTCGGGACGCGGAGGCATGATACATCCGGCCATCACCTGCATGGCGTCGTACATCTCGGGTAAAGTCATGTCGAACTGCTCGTCGTGGTTGCCGAACACCATGGCCCACGGGAGTCCGCGGCGCACGATAGGCTCGACAAGCTCGGGGAGCGCCTCTCTTACCCCTTTGGAGTATACGAGGTCGCCGGTTATGATTACAAAGTCGGGATTCTCGGCCTCAAGCACTTCGTCCATCATCTCGGTGGCGGCATGCGAGGCTTTCTTTCCATACTTGTAGTGTGTATCGGTAAACTGCACTATCTTTAAAGTGCCGTCACTGTTAAATCTCAGCGAGGGCTGGGCAATTGCATCTCCGCATACAGCAAGAAGCACAGACAGCACTGCCGCTAAATTCATAATTCTTTTCATAAAACGCCCAAAGATAATAATTAGATTATGCTTAATCAACTATTTCATATTGGTCATCGGAACTTTTTATTACCAACATATCCTTTATATACACCATCACACATCCTTTCCGAACTTGTTTAATGAAAAACGGTCAAATCCGGATTTACTGACAATCAACTACTTCCGAATTTGACCGCATATGAATTAAGTCAATGACAAGTTCTATTCAGCTTAATCGGTGGTGAGCACCAGACGGAAACCGGTAGAGCGTTCGCGCATGTTCTCCTCCACACGGCGGCGGTAGGCGTTGCGCAGCTGGTCGACATTCTCGCTGTCCCAGCCACCGCCGCGGCGTACACGGTTCTTGCCAGGAGTGGATCCGAACTGGTCTACCACATCTTTCTTGGGATAGTCGTTCTTATAATCCTCGCAGAGCTCCCACACGTTGCCGCTCATGTCGTATATGCCAAGTTCGTTGGGCTTGAGCGACTTCACAGGATTCGGACGCGACGAGCTGTTGATATACCAGTAGCCGACCTCCTCGGCAGTGTTGCTGCCGCTGTACTTGAAGTGGCCGGCCTGATGACCGCCTCGGGCTGCATATTCCCATTCGGCCTCTGTGGGGAGGCGGAATCTTACGCGGGTTATCTGGTTGAGAGCACGGATAAACTCTTTGGCGTCGTTCCAGCTCACGTTGGTCACCGGGAGCTGGGGGTCCTTGATGACAGAGGGATTGGAATTCATCACATACTCCCAGAGTTCCTGTGTCACCTCGGTCTCTCCGATATAGAAGTCCTTGGAGATAGTGACCCAGTGCACCGGCTGCTCGTCGCCCTCGTGGCTCTCCTGCTCGGGAGTGGCACCCATTTTGTACATACCCGATTTAACTTTAATCATGTTGAATGTGACAGGCTGTCCCTGGTCGGCGGCCATTCCTCCGATTGATGCGGCGGCACGCGCGGGGAGAGTCACGGGCACAACGTCGCCAAGGCCTTTTTTCTCCTGCGGCTTGGGCATCACGTTGAGTACATAGGTGGTATTGGCCTTAACGGCCTCGGGGAAGTCGTAGCGCAGGGGTACATACTGCGAGGTCTTCACATTGAGCCAGTTGGAGCCTTCGGGCATATATATCCAGTATTCGCCGTCCTTTGGGTCGGCCTTTATGATATCGCCTTCGAACGAGGCATCGGGCACGGCGAGTCCGAGGCGCACGAGCGCACAGGGATTGCCGTTGGCATCAGCCACCTGATGGACTACAGCGCTAAGGTCGGAAGCGTCGGGACGGAACTCGCGCACCATCAGCTCCTGAGCCATCGAAGAGGCTATGAAAAAGATTGTAGCAAGAATAGTTGTAACAATACGTTTCATCAGTCAAAGGTTATTCTAAGGTTAAATTCAGTTTATCAGTTGCGGTCGAGAGTAAACGAGGCCTTTTCGGCAGGGTCGGGCAATTTGAAATCGCCCATGGTGAAGGCTGTATCCTGAAGGGGTTGCCATGTGCGTACGTGAATCTTGGGATGGTCCTCATCGTTGAAGTCCCATATGAGAAACACGATACCCTCGTCGGAATACCCCTTTGTGTGCCACTGCTGGCGCAGGGTAACACCGTAATAATTTGGCTTGGAGGCATGGCGCACCACACGGTAATCGTCAAACTTCACATTGACGTATCCGCCGCGGTTCTGTCGGTCGAATACAATCTTCAGTCGACTGAGATACTGCTGCTTGTTCTGCTTCACATATTCCACACGTGTAGGATTGGCCAGCGCGATATCACTGCGGCGGCGCTCGGTCACCACACGTCCGGTGATAATCAGAGCGTCGTCGCTGAAGAGATCGTCGAGCATGCGGATATCCTTCTGACAGTATGCGTTGCGCAGTTTCTCACACCAGTTGATTATCTGCATGCGGTTGGCGGCATCACCCAGGCGTGCGCCATCGCGCAGGAGTGTAAGATACTGTGTGTTCTCCATCGCGAAATTGAAGTCGGAGATACGCCCTGTGGGGGTAAAGTCGAGCACAATTTCCTGAGCCATCGGCCCCTCGTAGGTATCGTCGATAGGCTTCATGTCGACCTGCTGGTTGCGCACCTGCAGGCCTCGCAGCGAGCCGTTGGAGTTCTTTTCTTTAAGAAGTTGTCCTACATACTGGTCCTGGGCAGTGGTGAAGTGCACATTCTCCCATGTCATTACAATCGACTGCTTGGCATCCTGTGTGAGGTCAATGCCGGTGAAGTTTATGTCACCGCCGGTCATTGCAGCCGCATTGATAGCCGTAAATAGATTGGAGACATTCTGCTCTATGGCCGACTTGACCGCCGGGCTCACCGTGGTGGGAGCCAGCCGGAAGTCGTAGGCACCCTGAGCCGATGCTGCCAGCCCGAGGGCGAGAAAGATAAGTGAAATGTATTTTTTCATATCGTATATTTGCACATTTATGGTGTATTGATATCTGTCTATCTGGCTCTCGGAGTAAACCATACAGCATACTTGCCGCCGTAGGATGCAAGATGGTCGACACCGCCCGACACATAGTTGTGACGATTGTCGTCGGAGGCAGGGCCGAGCAGAGCCACAATCGAGCCGGATGCATCGATTATGAGCCAGTGGGAGCCGGCTGCGTCGCGACAGGTAGGGAGAGCCCCGAATCCGCGAATCTTGCCGGTAGTCTTGTATACATTGAGCAGATAAGCGGCCTTGCGCGCGTCGGCCGACTCTAGAAGTTCGGAAATCATGTCGCTAAGCTGTCCGCTGTCGGCTGGATTACCATGGCAGGAGATTTTTGTCTGAGAGGACGAAGGCTGATCGAATACATTACCGAAAAGCATACCGAGAGCCGCACCCCCCATGGCCTGCTGTTCGGGCGACACTTCGGCATAGTCATCCTCGACCGACGTCTCGGGTTGTGGAGCTACAGTGGCCTGGGTATTTTCAGCCACAGGCTGCATAACGGCCGGCTCCGGCTGAGCCACCACAGATTCAGGCTGTGTGGCAACGGGCTCTTCAGCCACAGCATTCTCCACAGTCAGAGGAGCGGGTGCCGAAGAAGAGAATGTCGCTACAGGTATGTAGCCAAACACGTAAGTGGCGTTGCCACGCTTGGCATTGATGTACTTTATCGCACCGAGTTCGGCTGCTGCCACACGGCGCGACTCGCCGCTCTCCTCCAGATATTCGTTCATAAAATTGGAAAGCGTCAGACACACGGTCTCGCGTGCCTCGTCGGCATTCTCCATAGTCGACTCGGCAAACACATAGCCCGGGTCGAGCTTGATTTTGTTGATCTCCTTTGTCTGCGACTCGCTCTGCGCAAACGACGCCATAGCGACGCATCCTACAATGATGCTGAAGACCAAACGATTCAATTCTTTCATATTTTCCTTGCAAAAAAATCGTAGATAAGAGAGGCGTGATAATAACTTCTGCGGCAGGACTACCACCGCAATGGGTATGGGTAACGTGATTGTCAGTCGTCGAAAAGCGAAGCTACGCGCGACATCGGTATATAGGGTGTAAGTCGGCAGGCCATAGTGCCGTGTCGGCTGTCGAGTTCCGAGACATTGACGGTGACGCGCATCAGATGGCAGTAGCCCTCGGAAGGATTGCGCATCACGAGGTAGCATGTGGCCACCGGGTCGGTGAAATCGCCCACTCCGAAGAACGGCACGCAACCGCAACTACGGAAATAATCAAGGGCGGCATTGACCGGCACGGTCACTGTAGGGAGCATGTTGTAGCCGTCAACCTTCATCTCAAACGAGAAGTCGTTGGGCAGTGTGCCCGTAACGAGCAGCGTGGCAAGAGACTCGAGGGGATAATCTCGGGTATATATCGGCACAAAGAGTGAATCGGAATCCTCGGCCAGCATGTAGTAGCGGTTGGATGTGAGATTGTCGAGCAGATACGAGTCACCAGGAAGTATGTAGTAATTCTTCCGGTAAATCGGCACAAGCTCTTCACGCGACGTCAGCGTGTCGACTCTCTCGCGACTCCCTTTCCACGCCTGGATATCGGCTACAAGACGGCGTTCGTTTTCAGGCATCGAAGCGCCGTGGAGCAGCTCGTATTCAATCGGAAACTCGATATAATATACCGGGGTGTCCTCTTTACGCCATTCCACCCTGTAGCGCCGTCCGCCTATATCGGCCACCGAGAGGAGGAGTGTAGAGTCGGAGGCATAGGAGCGCAGACGCGAGAATCCTGATTCGGAACATGTCACTTCATCCTCGGCAAGCATCGCCTCCACGCTCTTCACCCGCTTGACCGGCAGTTCGGCATCGAGGGCATATCGCTCCAGAAAATCGAATACCTGCCGGTAAGGCATGTGTTCGCGCTGACTGTCGGAAAACATACGGTAGCCTACATGCACCACGCGACCGTCGGATATGTCGATACGCACCGGGCGCTTTTTGAATTCCAGCATAAGGGTCGTGTCGGCGCTATCCCAGGCATACTGCTGGTCGAGGTTGTAATCAAGGGCATCGACCATGCGCTCAAGGCAGTCGGCATCATACAACACAGGTGCACCAAACGCTGTCGGCCCACCTAAGGCCGACAGCGTCAGTACAGCTGCTGTTATGTTGGCGAAAAATTTCATTCGTCTATGGTATCTATTTGAGTGTTACATCAAATATGATACGCAACTCATGCCCGATTAGTTCACACCGATGTTGATCTGCTTGGCCGTCTTGTCGGGACGCTCAAGCATACCGGAGGAAAGTTTGCCGTCGACAAACTTACAGCGAGAAATCTTATCGCCGGGATTAAGCTGAAGTGAATTTCCGTTGTGGAGATCCAGTGTATATGATTTAGTAACCTTAATGTCACCATTGGGGCCGTGGGGCCGACCGTTCTTTGCCGGGCCGGTATACAATCCGTAGGGAAGAGCATATCCGTTAAGATAATTGGACACTGCCGGCTGTTTTACCTCCTTGTCAGTAGCAGGCGCGGCCTGTGGTTCGGCTGCCGGTTCCTCCACTACCACGGCAGTGTCGGTTTTTTCAGCCTCATTCACAGTAACGGAATCAGTGGTCTGCACCGGAGTCTCCTCTACCACAACTGTAGTGTCGGCTACGGCTACAGACTCGGCCACATCCGATTTACCGGAGAATACACCGGTACTAAATAATCCTATAGCCACAGCAGCTACTACACCGGCAGCTATTCCGCCGAAGATGAGGCCTTTTGAGCCGCCCTTCACCTCGACTATCATATCTTTCTTACAGTCGGGGCACACCTTGTCGGCGCCGTCGGCTATCTCAAAAGTCTTATTCTCGTTGGCTGTCTTACAGTTGCCAACGTTCATGCAACGATATTTCTTTACGTTTGCCATTGCTTTCTTATATTCTTGATTTATTTTTCTTATTATTCCTTAAAAAGTGCAATGCACATACGGCTTAGCGCTGGGGACGGTATTCGCCTATGATTTTCTTGGCGGCCATGGTCCAATTGACAAAGTCGTTGTAGCGCGACTTGGGAGTAGGATTCTCATCCTTTATCACCTTGCCTACTGTAGCCATAAACTCGGCGTCGGTCTCCTTAAGTTTATCCTGAATAGCCTTGAGCGCGGCAGGATCCACATCTTGTAATCGAGAGGCAAGAGCCTCGCGGGCTATACGTATTGTCTCCTTTCCATGCTCCTCGATAAGACGGTCATCATAAGCCATGTCGGTAAACTTGGAATATCCCCATGACACTATATCAGATTCACCAAAGATATCTTCTTCGCCGGCGGCACCCCACTGTTCGGTACTTTTAGTATCAAACTTGATTGCACCCAGACCAAGTGCCATCATCATATAAGGCATTACCTCGGCACGGAGCTGGTCGGGAGTCTTCGGAGGAAGTGCTGTCAGACTGCGGAAATCCTCAGCCTTACCCTCTGATGTAAGCACAATCGAGTTGGCGGGATTGGATACAATCAGACGATCAAACTCGGCCTTAAGCATTGGCAACGAGCCGATAGCGCGCATCGGGAATCCGTTCTCGACAATCATCAATGTAATCTCGTTGGCACGGGTACCCTCTGTGCTGACAATCACGGATGCGCCCGAACCGCCGGGGATAGCACCTTCGAGCTTGCGCTTAAGTTCGTCGGCAAACTGCATGAGTGCCGGATCCTTGGCCTTTGGCAGAGTGACAAGCACACGCTTCAGAAGAATATTCTTACCTACCTCCGGTGCCGGAGTATTGGCGTTGTTGAGCTGAATCTCGTTCTGGTTGATTTCAAGGAAAGCACCGCTCGCCTGGATGATATCCTGAGCGAATTTGGCAAGCGCCATGTCGTTGCCTCCAAATTTGTGCTGGAGACGTTCGAGGATAGGCACATCAAGCACTTTCTCTGTGCGTTCTACAAGGAGATCGTTGTGGAACGTGCGGATTGTCTCGAACACCTGGCCGAGCAATGCGCTGGAAACAGTGTTGTTTGAGAGGTTGGTGACATTGGTGAAACGTCCCTCGCTGTTGAGAGAGTCTACAATCGACGAGCGCACACTGTCGGTGATGGTGCCCATGCGGTCATGGTCACCGTTGAGACGGCGCTCAAGTTCTTTCATACGATTGCGGTTGTAGAACTTGACAATCGGGTCGGTCAGTGTCTCTGTACCGTCGCGGTTCTCGCCGTCAGAAAGAGTCTCGAGATCGCTCAGTGCTGTCATGCGCTCCTTGGTGAATTTGTAGAGCTCGTCGAAACGTCCCTCAAATCCTATAAGGCGACTGTTGAGGTCGTTGAAGCGCTGCTCAAGATTCTCAAGAAGTGGCTTGGTAAAGATTTCTACAGCCGCTCTTTCGGTCATAACCGAGTAGAGCATCTTGGCATAGTGTGTGGCGCGCTCAAATCGGTTGCCGAATATAATCTGACGTTTTACAATATTGGTATTGAGCACATCTTCCTTGGCCTGGTTGATGATGCCCTTGAATTCGTTGATTTTGGTGTCGAGGTCAGGTATCACAATCTCCGAGCACTCAAGAGCCTGCTCGCGCATCTGCTTTGCGAGCTCGCTGATAATATGGCGTACGCTCACAAGCGCCAGACGACCGTCGGACCACTCGCGGAACAGGTATTTTTCCACTCCCTCGGCAATCTGTTTGGCGTATGTGTCGAGGCTGCGTGCCTTGTCGCGGTAGAAATTCTCGACACCGACACTGCGGAATCCCTCGGCATATCCGCCGCGGCAGAGGTCGACAAGTTTGTCGAACGGATGCTGTGTGCCTTTTGCGGCTTCGGCCCAGCGGTCGACACATGGATTCCAATAGCTTGCGAAATCACCTGTATTCCACTTTTCTTTCTCGTCGGAGTCAATGACATACTGCTTCAGACGCATATGCTCGGGAGTGAGCTTCCATGAGCCGCGTCGTCCCGGGTCGCGCACGTAGGTCACCTCGTCGAATGAGGGCGCTTCCTCGCGATAGCCCGAGGTGTTGCTCCAATTGTTGTATTTCAGCTGAAGGAGCGCGCTGCTGCCGAGAGTATAGGCGATATGTTCCTGCAGTTCGGTCTCAGGCACAATGATGCGCTTGATGCCGAACGAGCCGATAGCGCGTGTGCGCACGGGTAATGGCGAGCCTTCTTCGGGGTCGGCAGTCTCGTCGTATTCGTCGCGGTTGTTGCTGAGGTTCTCGAATGTATAGAAACGTCCGAGCTCCTGACCCATCTGGTCCATCGGAGAGAATATACGGCTGTATACAAAATCGGATACAAGTCCGGCAAGCTGTATAGGGTCATTGACGGAATAACCGAAGTCGTTCTTGTTGGTATAGAGAATCAGACCTCCGGCGATATTCAGCTCCTGAGGGATATTCCCGTTCTTTACATTCTGAGGGGTGGGATTATCATATGTAAGATAGATACGGCCTGTCTCTATGTTGGTCGACACGTCGTAAGGTGGCGTAGACACGCGTGTGCCCCATTCCATGTTGTAGTGTGATGTAAAGAGGTTGTTGAGCTCCAGCAGGGCGCCATAGCCGTTGGCCTTGTAGCGGCCGGTGTCCCAGTTGGGTTGAGGAGTAGCCTCGGGTATCTGGCAGAATACTGTAAGCGAGAATCCGTTTTTCTCGGAGATATTATGCTCGAACATCCATTTGCGGGTCTGGGTTATAGCGTCGATAATCGAGCCTGAACCGGTACCGCCGGCGAGACCGCAGAACAGGTGGAGGTTAATCTTTCCGCCCACTTCCTTTTTCTGCACATCCTGCACGGCTCTGCCGAGTCGCGAGAGATATGCGTCGATGTTGGCGGCAAACAGCATACGGCCTGCGCGTCGCTTCTGGTCGGCTGCTGCACCTATGGGACATACAGCCGACTGGGTAGCGCCGACGTTGCCGAGCACACCCATCAGTCGCGGATAGCCTTTGGGATTGGCGAAGATGGCATCAATGTTGCTGTGTGTCTTGATATCGACAAACTCGCTGGTCTCGAACACACAGTTGCCATGGATTGTCTGATATGACACATCAGAGGCGTCGAGCATTGCGCGGTCGCTGTCGACATAGATAAATTCGATAGGGAGATTCTTGCGCTGGGAAGAGTCAAACTCAGTCCAGAGTCGCTGACGGAAAGCTTTGAGGATTTTGCCTCCGGTGCCTCCGAGACCAATAAGAATATCAGCCATAACGGTTGTTGAATATTTTTATGTTTATATTAGAAATTCAAGGAAGAAGATGATGACGAAGATGATGAGTAACCTCCGCCTCCGTACATATCGGCCGACAGGGAGGCCTTATGGCTGCTGCGCCGTCGCGAAGGGATAAAGAATCCGGCGATGACGACTGCCGACGTGAATGCGGCAATCCATAGACGCCTACGCCATATATATCCCGACAGCACGTCATCAACAAGCTGTTGTATGGTAACGGATGTATCCTCAAGCCCCTGCTTGCCCATCTCCACATAATCGGCCATGCCCGGCACCTCGCTTACAAGCGCCTGCACGGATTCGGCATCGGCCATCCCGCCTGCAATGGCGGCACTGTCGATAACCAGCTCGGCATAGCCTCTCACAGCTTCCGCTCCAAAGAGGAGCACAAACTGGAACGACGCCAATACAAAAAGGATAAATGAAAGGAGGGTATTGGCTATCCATGAGGCGCGGGCCACATAATGAAGCAGCAGCGCCACGCCGGCGGTAAGCGCCAAAGCGGTGCCGACTCCGGTAAGCAGGGATGATAAAAAAGCCCAAATAGTATCCATGGCCGAAAAGATGATGGAGGGTTATTATTTGCACTGTCAACCCGCCACCGGCCACATACTAACAATCTGAAAGCAAATGGGGGGGGGTAATTGATGCAAATTTAAATCATTTTTAGCATCCAAACAACTTTTTCCACTCTTTTTAACCATTTTCGTCACAAAAGCGCTCCAATACCCCACACAGGATATCAAAAATCGACACCTAAACCGGCCGTTATACAAATATATGTTAACCATAACAACAAAATCATAAACACATCAACGGCAAGAGCATTTTCAGACATGCTCTAAAACATGCTGAAATAAGCGGCGCCGGAGTGGACAATCCACTCCGGCGCCGGCCGTTATTGAAGATTATGAGTAAACTTACTTGTTTTCGAGGGTCTCAACTTCAGGATCCACACCCCACTGCTGCTGGGCGAGACGCTTGTAGTTGTTGTAACGCCACTGTGCGTTGGCCTTTGCTGCGGCGAAGAGCTCGGCAGCTTCTGCGGGATACTGCTTCATTACAGAAGCGTAGCGTACCTCGCCCTTGAGGAAGCCTTCGAACTCGTCCCAGTTGGGTTCCTTGCTGTCGAGAGTGAAGGGGTTCTTGCCTTCCATCTCGGCTGCGGGGTTGTAGCGCCAGAGGTGCCAGTAGCCGCATGCAACGGCGTTGATCTCTTCCTGCTGAGCCTTGCCCATACCGGCCTTGATACCATGGTTGATACAGGGAGCGTAGGCGATAATCAGCGAAGGACCGTCGTAAGCCTCAGCCTCGCGGATGGCCTTGAGGGTCTGAGCCTGATCGGCGCCCATAGCCACCTGTGCAACGTAAACGTAGCCGTAGGTTGTAGCGATAAGACCGAGGTCTTTCTTGCGGATGCGCTTGCCCGAAGCGGCAAACTTGGCGATAGCGCCGATAGGTGTGGCCTTTGATGCCTGGCCGCCGGTGTTGGAGTATACCTCGGTATCAAGTACAAGGATATTGACATCCTTGCCCGAAGCGATAACGTGGTCGAGACCGCCGAAGCCGATATCGTAGGAAGCACCGTCGCCGCCGATAATCCACTGGCTGCGCTTAACGAGATAATGTTTGAGCTCGAGCACCTTCTTGCAGGCGGGACAGCCGCAAGCCTCCATCAGAGGAATGATGGCGTCGGCAATTTCGCGCGAACGCTCGGCGTTGTCCTTCTCGTCGAGCCACTGTGTGGCGAGAGCCTTGATTTCGTCGGAGCAGTCAGCACAGTCAAGAAGCGCGCGCATCTCAACATCGAGGCGTGCACGGAGCTTGTCGTTGGCGAGGGTCATACCCATGCCGAACTCACAGAAGTCCTCGAAGAGGCTGTTGGCCCATGCGGGACCGTGGCCATTCTCGTCTGTGGTATAAGGAGTCGAGGGCACAGAACCTGAGTAGATAGACGAACATCCGGTAGCGTTGGCCACAATCTCGCGGTTGCCGAAGAGCTGGGTGATGAGCTTCACATAGGGAGTCTCGCCACAGCCGGAGCATGCGCCTGAGAATTCGAAGAGCGGAGTTGCAAACTGCGAGTTCTTCACGTTGGCCTTGATGTCGACGAGATTCTGCTTCGACTTGACGGAAGCCACGCAGTAATCCCACTCGGCCTGTACGGGAAGCTGTGTCTCAAGGGGTTTCATTACGAGAGCCTTGTTGCCCTTCTTGCCGGGACATACGTCAACGCAGTTGGAGCAGCCGAGACAGTCGAGCACGTCTACGCTCTGGATAAAGCGCATGCCGGTGAACTGCTTGCCGATAGCGGGGATGGTGGCATCCTCGCCGAAGGGTGCTGCAGCCATTTCCTCGGGAGTGAGGACGAACGGACGGATAGCGGCGTGGGGACATACGTAGGCACACTTGTTACACTGGATACAGTTTTCTTCAACCCACTCGGGAACGAATGCTGCGACACCGCGCTTCTCGTATGTGGCTGTGCCCTGCTCCCATGTGCCGTCGGTAATGTCGACAAAAGCGCTTACGGGAAGAAGGTCGCCATCCTGAGCGTTGATGGGGCGTACGATGTTGTTGATGAAAGCGGGATCGTTGTTGGCAACGGCAGCATCATCGGCGAGCGAAGCCCATGCGGAATCCACGTCGAGCTTGTGGTATTCGCCACCACGGTCAACGGCTGCATAGTTCTTGTCGACAACGTCCTGGCCCTTCTTGCCGTAGCTCTTGACGATGAATTTCTTCATCTGCTCAACGGCGAGATCAACTGGGATAACCTCGGTAATGCGGAAGAATGCCGACTGGAGGATGGTGTTGGTGCGGTTGCCGAGACCAATCTCCTGAGCAATCTTGGTAGCGTTGATATAGTATACTGTGATGTCGTTTTCAGCGAAGAAGCGCTTAACCTTGTTGGGAAGGTTCTTGGCAAGCTCCTCTCCATCCCAGATGGTATTGAGAAGGAATGTACCGCCCTTGCGGAGACCGCGAGTCACGTCGTACATATGGAGGTAAGCCTGCACGTGACATGCCACGAAGTTGGGGGTTGTCACCAGATAAGTAGAGCGGATGGGCTCGTCGCCGAAGCGGAGGTGAGAGCAGGTGAATCCGCCCGACTTCTTGGAGTCGTAGGAGAAGTAGGCCTGGCAGTACTTGTTGGTGTTGTCGCCGATAATCTTCACCGAGTTCTTGTTGGCACCGACTGTACCGTCGGCTCCAAGGCCGTAGAATTTAGCCTCGAATGTGCCGGCAGCGCCGAGAGCCACCTCCTCCTTGAGGGGGAGCGACTGGAAGGTAACGTCGTCGACGATACCGAGCGAGAAGTTGTTCTTCGGCTGTGGAAGAGCAAGATTCTCGAACACAGAGATAATCTGTGCGGGAGTGGTGTCCTTGGAGGCAAGGCCGTAGCGACCGCCAACGATTACAGGAGCGTTCTCAACGCCGTAGAAGCAGTCGACTACGTCGAGGTACAGAGGTTCGCCCTTTGCACCGGGTTCTTTGGTGCGGTCGAGAACGGCGATTTTCTTTGCGGTCTTGGGCACAGCGGCGAGGAAGTGCTTTGCAGAGAAAGGACGGTAGAGGTGAACGCTCACCAGACCTACCTTCTCGCCATTGGCGTTGAGATGGTCGATAGCCTCCTGAGCGGCCTGGGTAACGGAACCCATGGCGATAATCACACGCTCGGCATCCTCGGCTCCGTAGTAGTTGAACAGGCCGTATTTGCGTCCGGTGATTTCGGAAATCTTGTTCATATATTCCTCTACGATTGCGGGCACAGCGTCGTAGTACTTGTTGCATGCCTCGCGGTGCTGGAAGAATACGTCGGGATTCTCGGCCATACCGCGTGCTACGGGAGCATCGGGATTGAGGGCGCGGGCGCGGAACTCGGCGAGAGCCTCGCGGTCTACGAGAGGAGCGAGGTCATCATTTTCGAGAGCCTCGATTTTCTGTATTTCGTGGCTGGTACGGAATCCGTCGAAGAAGTTGACGAAAGGTACGCGGCTCTTGATTGTTGCAAGATGAGCAACACCGGAAAGATCCATTACTTCCTGCACTGAACCTTCTGCCAGCATGGCAAATCCGGTCTGACGTACCGACATCACATCCTGATGATCACCAAAGATGCTCAGGGCATGGCTTGCAAGTGTACGGGCCGAAACATGGAACACGCACGGGAGCAGCTCGCCGGCAATCTTGTACATGTTGGGAATCATCAGCAGCAAGCCCTGCGAAGCGGTATAGGTGGTAGTAAGCGCACCGGCCTGAAGCGAACCGTGCACGGCACCTGCCGCACCGGCCTCAGACTGCATCTCCTGTACAAGAACAGTTTCACCGAAGATGTTTTTACGACCGGCCGCAGCCCACTCGTCGACATATTCTGCCATTGTCGATGAAGGCGTGATGGGATATATGGCAGCCACTTCCGAGAACATGTAGCTCACATGTGCGGCGGCCTGGTTTCCATCACAGGTCAGGAATTTTTTTTCTTTACTCATAACTGTGTATCTAAATTTTGAAAATTTATGGATTCTATCTGTATTATAGGATGATGGTCATAGCTGCTGGTAAGGTGGTGGCTCCGGACTGCCCGTTAGGGCGATGAGGGACACTACTATATCAATCTGTAATACCACTCTACTGAGAGAGTGGGCTTCAGACACATGCCGGCAGACAAACCCACCACACCTGTTTGCGGCAAAATTACTCAATTTAGCCGAACCGTCCAAATTTTATCAAACTGTGTTTTTCAGTTTTTACAGTCTTTATGATTATAGTCTGCAAGTAGTGCATCTCCAAGTTGAACAAAATGCCACCGCTGAGACGTTTAATATCAAAAATCCTCCCGATGTAAATATCAGAGAGCACTCTGAACATTTTTTAACGGTTTACTCAATTAAAATACATCTCGCCAAGAAAAAAATACCGCGTGTCGCTTCATTTTCATTAAAAAATTTTTTACTTTTGCGATGAAACTGCAAGTTTGCCCGTTTTCTTCACTCCGAAAGAGCTGACAATCCTACCCGATACCGCGATAAAACATCAATTCGCACACCCTATTATAGATTATTAAACCACCTCATATACACTTGGTCATGAACGACAACAACGCTAAGACACACTACGACGTGATTGTGATAGGCGGAGGTGCCACAGGCGCCGGGACTGCCCGCGACTGCGCCATGCGTGGTCTGAAAACGCTCCTCGTAGAACGTTTCGACTTTACCGCCGGCGCAACCGGACGCAACCACGGCCTGCTGCACAGCGGCGCCCGCTATGCGGTGACCGATCAGGAATCGGCAACAGAGTGCATCAAGGAGAATATGATTCTCCGCCGTATCGCCCGCCACTGTGTGGAAGACACCGGCGGGCTTTTCATCACTCTCCCGGAGGACGACCTTGCATATCAGAAGACATTTATCGAATCGTGCCTGAAGGCCGGCATCAATGCCGAAGCCATCGACCCCAGGGATGCGATGCGCATCGAGCCGGCGGTAAACCCCGACATTATCGGAGCCGTAAAGGTGCCTGACGGAGCAATCGACCCGTTCCGCCTCACAGTAGCCAATGTGGTGGCGGCCCGCCAGAACGGAGCCGATGTGCTTACCTACCACCAGGTAATCGACTTCGAGCGCGAAGGCAACCGTCTAACAGGAGTGAAGCTGCGCGACACCCGCACAGGAGAGGAGCATACCGAACATGCCGACCTCATGATTAACGCCGGAGGCATATGGGGACACAACATCGCGTCGCTCGCAGGAATCACCATCAATATGTTCCCGGCAAAAGGCGCACTGCTGATTTTCGGACACCGTGTCAACAATGTCGTTATCAACCGATGCCGCAAGCCTGCCGATGCCGACATACTCGTTCCCGGCGACACTATATCACTAATAGGCACAACCTCATCGAGAGTGCCATACGACCAGATTGACAACATGGAGGTAACACCCGAGGAGGTTGACGTGCTGCTGCGCGAGGGCATCAAGATAGCTCCCTCTCTGGCATACACACGCATATTGCGCGCATATGCCGGAGTAAGACCTCTGGTAGCCGCCGACAACGACCCGTCAGGGCGCTCGATATCGCGAGGCATCGTGTGTCTGGATCATGCCGTACGCGACGGCATAGAGGGCTTCATCACCATTACCGGCGGAAAGCTCATGACATACCGTCTGATGGCCGAGTGGGCCACCGATATGGCAATGAGAAAACTCGGCAAGGAAGGAGCGTGCACCACTGCCGAAGTGCCTCTGCCGGGCTCGGAACTTGACAACAGCTATGGTAAAGAGCAGGAATTCACCCATCATCACGCACACACTATCTCACTGCCGGTGGGACAGAAGGCCGCCGAAGACCGCCACGGCACACTGAGTTCACAGATTGAATTCAACAGTCTGGAGGATGAAGCCGTAGTATGCGAATGTGAGCAGGTGAGCGTAGGCGAAATCAAATATGCCATAGACCACCTTCAGGTGGGCAACCTCATAAATCTGCGCCGACGCACACGACTCGGAATGGGCACATGCCAGGGCGAGCTCTGCGCATGCCGTGCCGCAGGATTGCTCGTCAAGGCCAACAACTGCGCCGAGCGCACACTGCGCGACCTCTCGTCGTTCATCAATGAGAGATGGAAGGGCATGTGCCCCGTGTCATGGGGCGAGACCCTTGTAGAGGGACAATTCATGTCGTGGCTCTACGAGGGGGTATGCGGTATCGACAAGATAGCCCTCCCTGAGGATGTAATCGATACAAAGTAATCCTCACACACAACCATCCCAGAAGATAACCAAATTCAGCCAACTGCATACACATGAGATACGATACCATAATAATAGGCGGCGGCATGGGCGGCCTCGTCACAGGCATAAACCTGTTGCGCCAGGGGCAGAAAGTGGCCGTGATTTCAGCCGGACAGAGCGCGCTCCACTTCAACTCGGGCTCATTCGGACTGTACGGACGCCACAACGGCGAGGATATCACCGACAACCCTCTCGATTACATAAAAGGGCTGCCTGAGACACATCCCTACAGCAAGGTAGGAATCGACAATATATTAAAGTACATACCGCAGGTCAAGCCCCTTTTTGAAGAGGTCGGCGTGACCCTACACGGCGACGAAAAGCGCAACCATTACCGTCTCACCCCGATAGGGATGCTCAAGCCGGCATGGCTGTCGATGGAAGGATACGCCACTGCCGACAGTCCTGCGCCATTGTCGTGGGGCAAGGCGCTACTTGTAAATATCCAGGGATATCTCGACTTCTATCCTCAGTTCCTTTCACGTGGCCTTGAAAAGGCCGGACTGAAGGTGGAGTCGCGCACTTTCACCCTCGACAGCCTGCAGCATCTGCGCAAGAGCGCCACCGAGATGCGTGCCACCAATATCGCCCGTGTGCTCGAAGGAAATGTACTCCGCGACGTAGCCCGCCATATCAACCGGTTTATCGACGAGACAGACGCTACTACTGTAATCATGCCGGCAGTAATCGGTATGTTTGACGAGTCGCCGATAAGGCTGCTACAAGAGCAGGTAAAAGTGCCGGTAAGGTTCATCTCGACAATACCGATGTCGGTAGGCGGCATGAGGGCACAGATGAAACTGCGCACATGGTTTCACCAGCATGGCGGCACCTACCTGCTTGGCGACATCGTGACCCGCGGCACAATCAACCGCGGACGCGTGAAGGAGATATACACCGCCAACCTTGCCGACATGCCTCTGGCTGCCGACAACTTCGTAATCGCATCCGGCTCATTCCTGAGTCATGGACTCGAGGCCAATCCCGACAGCGTATACGAACCCATATTCGGACTCGATGTCGTGGCCGACCCCAACCGTCCGCAGTGGTGCGACCCCGACCTTTACAAGGAACAGCGTTTCGAACATTACGGCATAGCTACCGACAGTTCGCTCCGCGTAAGCCACAAGGGCTCGACTCTCGACAATCTCTTTGCCGCAGGCGCTGTAATCGGCGGCTGCAATGCCCTCAAAGAGGAGTCAGGCGCCGGAGTGACACTGATGACCGCTTTCAAGGTAGCCGACCAGATATTAAACAGCAAGAAAGGAGGAAAGCAATGAGCACACCTGCAATAAATCCTGCTGAAGCCCGCGTACAGTCGCTCAGCAATCCCTGCTATCAGGCAGCAAATATAAGCGACAACAACTTCGAGGACTGTATAAAGTGTACAATCTGCACGGTATACTGCCCCGTGACGCCGGTCAATCCCGACTTTCCGGGACCTAAACAGGCCGGTCCCGACGGCGAACGCTACCGACTGAAGAAGCCCTTCTACTACGACGAGGCTTTGAAATACTGCCTGAACTGCAAGCGATGTGAAGTGGCCTGCCCATCCAACGTGCGCATCGGCGACATCATTCAGTCGGCCCGTCTGCACTACAGCAAGAAGAAGCCCTCGCTCCGCGACAAGATGCTCGCGTCGACCGACTTTGTAGGCACCATGGCCACTCCGTTCGCCCCGATTGTCAACGGAATGCTGCACCTCAAGCCAATGAAGGTCGTGCTCGACAAGGTGATGGGTATCGACAAGCACCGTCAGTTCCCGTCATACAGCCATACGACATTCACATCATGGTTCAAGCGCCATGCTCCCGAGCAAAGCCGCTACGCCAACCAGGTGAGCTACTTCCACGGATGCTATGTCAACTACAACTATCCGCAGCTCGGCAAAGACTTCGTGACGGTGATGAACGCTATCGGCTACGGTGTAAACTTGCTCGACAAGGAGAAATGCTGCGGTGTGGCCAAAATAGCCAACAACCTAGTGGATGCGGCACGGCGCGACGCCAACATAAACCTCGAGTCGATACGCAAGTCGGTGGCCAAAGGGCTGGAAGTGCTTACAACCAGCTCGACATGCACGCTTACCATGCGCGACGAATATCACCACATACTTGACATCGACACCCACGACGTACGTGACCATATACAACTCGCCACTCGCTTTGTATACAACCTCATCGACAAGGGCAAAGTGAAAGTGGCTTTCCGCCCTGATTTCAAGCGCAGAGTCGCATACCACACTCCATGCCACATGGAAAAACTCGGATGGGCCATCTACTCGACCTCCTTGCTGAAAATGATACCCGGGCTGGAATTCGTTCCACTGGAGTCGGTATGCTGCGGCATCGCCGGCACCTACGGATTCAAGAAGGAGAATTACAACTATTCCCAGCAGATAGGCAATGCGCTCTTCGAGCAGATTACCCATGCCGGAGTCGACAGCGTAGCCACCGACTGCGAGACCTGCAAATGGCAGATTGAGATGTCGACGGGAGTACATGTCGACAATCCGATAAGCATATTCGCCGAGGCTCTCGACATTGAGGCCACCCGCCGCCTCAACGGATTGTAAACCTTAACCGACAGGGAGAAAGCAGTGTCTGCGACATATGCTTTCTCCCCGTCATCATCAATAAGACAACGCCTTCAATCATACCACCCCTCTCACCATTTATTCAGAAAAAACACTTTCTAACAATGGAAAAGAACAACATTTACGCGTCTTGGGATCCGGATGTAGCCAAGCGCTTCAAATCATGGCAGTTGCGCACTATCGTAGTATCGATGATAGGATATGCCATCTACTATTTCGTTCGCAAAAACTTCTCACTTGCGATGCCCGGCCTCACTGCGCAGTACGGTATTTCCAACACCAGTTTCGGTATCGTAATCGGTATCGGCTCGCTCATCTACGGCTTCTCACGCTTCGCCAACGGCTTTATCGTCGACAAATTCAGCGCACGCACCATCATGGCCATCGGCCTGCTCCTGTGCGCGCTCAGCAACTTCGCATTCGGCTGGGGTGTAAATATCTCGGCATGGATAACAGGTGTGTCGGAAGGGCCCGACCTCATCAATATGCTCATCCTGGTGATGGGTATCACAATCGTGCTCAACCAGGCATTCCAAGGTGTGGGATATCCACCGTGCGCGCGTCTGCTGCCTTGCTGGATACATCCATCGGAACTCGCCACAAAGATGTCGATATGGAACACCTCCCACTCCATCGGTGCCGGAGCTGCAGTAATCGCCTGCGGCTACATCATGGGCTCTATGGGTACCGACCTCAGCAACAACCCTGAAATCATCAACCGTGTGGCCGCCAACCTTAAACTTGATCCCTCGACAGCCGAAGGCATGAACCAGATACTCCAGTATGCCCGGCACTGGGATGCATGGCAGTGGTGCTTCTGGATTCCGGCTGTAATCGCCGTATTCGGCGCAGCATGGCTCTACTTCGGTCTCCGCGACGACCCTCAGTCGGTAGGCCTGCCCGAACTCCCCGGCACAAAGACCGGCAAGAGCACAGCCTCCGGCGCAAAAAATCCCTCACACGGCCGTTTCCTCAAGGTAATGGTATGGACCAACCGTTGGATCTGGACACTCTGTATCGCCAACGTATTTGTATATGTGATGCGCATGGGTATCCTCGACTGGGGTCCCAAGTTCCTGACAGAATCGCGCGGCATGAGCATCGAGGCAGCCGCATGGTCAGTAGCCGTCTTTGAATTCTTCGCCATCGTGGGCACCATCGCCGCCGGATGGGCCACCGACCATATCTTCAACGGAAAGGCCCACCGCATGTGCCTCGTCTGCATGGCCGCCGCTGCAATATTCATGACCCTGTTCATACTCTTCCCCAACATGCCTGTAGTAGGCTCCATCGCACTGCTCGCAGGCGCCGGATTCTTCATCTACGGTCCGCAGGCGCTTATCGGCATCGGATCGGCCAACCAAGCCACCAAGGAAGCTGCCGCCACCGCCAACGGCCTGGCCGGCATATTCGGATATGTAGGCTCATTCCTGTCGGCAATCGGCGTGGGCATCATCGCCGACACCTACGGCTGGAACACCGTGTTCTATCTCATCATCGGTGTAGGCATACTCGGCGCAGTAACATTCGCCACCATGTGGCTCGCTCCTCGCGACGGATACGCCCGCTCGCAGGCTTTCTATGCATCCGAGGCAAAGAACGTGGCTGAAGCCGAAGAGAACATCGCCATCAACGGTGACGGACCGGCCAAAACCGACGAGTAAACAAAAAAATGTATATTTTATGACATCCGGTTTAGGACATTCCGGGATTCGCGCATCATAATATATACATCACATGATTCTAACCACACAATATAATATCATATCTTCAATGAAACGCATTGCAATTATCAGCGCCGCCCTGGCCCTCTTTGCCGGAGCTGCATCGGCCCAGCAGGTTGTAGCACACCGCGGCTACTGGACTGCCCCGGGCTCGGCTCAGAACTCAATCAGATCGCTCGTTAAAGCCGACTCGGTAGGCGTATACGGCTCAGAGTTTGACGTGTGGATGCTGGCCGACGGTCAGCTTGTCGTAAACCACGACCGCAAATTCAAGGGCGCCCATTTCGAAAAAGACTCCTACGCCAAAGTGCAGCAGATACGCCTCGACAACGGCGAGACCGTGCCTACCCTCGACGAATACCTTGCCGAATGCTCCAACCTGCCCAAGACACGCGTAGTGCTCGAAATGAAGTCGCTCATGGACCCATCGCGCGAAGACGAGATGGCCGCAAAGATTGTCGACGCTCTTAAGAAGTACCAGTTGCTCAACCGCACCGACATCATCGCATTCTCCATCAACGCCTGCATGGCATTCAAGAAACTGCTCCCCGTGGGTGTGCCCATCTACTATCTCGACGGTGACCTCGCCCCGAAAAAAATCAAGAAGCTCGGCCTCGCAGGCATGGACTACTCAATCAAGGCGCTGCGCGAGCATCCCGAGTGGATTAAGGAGGCCCAGAAACTCGGTCTGAAAGTCAACGTATGGACAGTCGACGAGCCCGAGGACATACAGTTCTTCATCGACCACGGCGTCGACTACATCACCACCAACTATCCGGAAAGAGTGCAGAAGATGCTTGCCGACAGCAACAAAACTGCCAAGACTTCCAAGAAAAAGAAGAAATAAACCCCTAGGCCGCTACGTTATAGCAGAAGAGCGTGTTTAATCCGTTAAACACGCTCTTCTCTCAAATAGCCCCCTAACAATCCCACTCTACCCTATGGAACAAGTCCTGACCCCTTTCGCCCGTCCTCTTTATATTATGACCAAGCCCGCCGGCTCGTCGTGCAACCTGGCATGCGAATACTGCTACTACCTCGAGAAAAAAAATTTATACAAAGACGCATCAGCCGACCGGCGCCATGTCATGTCCGACGACATGCTTGAGCGCTTTATAAAGATGTATATCGAGTCGCAGTCAATGCCGCAGATACTCTTCAGCTGGCATGGCGGCGAGACTCTCATGCGCCCGCTGTCATTCTACAAAAAGGTTATCGAGCTGCAGAAAAAATATGGCGGCGGACTGGTAATCGACAATTCCATCCAGACCAACGGCACACTGCTCACCGACGAATGGTGCCGATTTTTCAAGGACAACAACTGGCTTGTGGGCGTATCGGTCGACGGCCCGCAGGAGTTTCACGACGAGTACCGCCGCAACAACATCGGCGCGCCATCGTTCCACAAGGTGATGCGCGGCATCAACCTGCTGAAAAAACATGGCGTAGAATGGAACGCCCTCGCCGTGGTCAACGACTTCAACGCCGACTATCCGCTCGACTTCTACCACTTCTTCAAGGAAATCGAATGTCGATACATACAGTTCACCCCCATTGTAGAGCGCATCATACCCCACACCGACGGGCGCACACTGGCCTCGCCGATGGATGCACACGATGCCCCGCTGGCCGACTTCTCGGTATCGCCCGCGCAGTGGGGCGAGTTTCTGTGTACCATCTTCGACGAATGGGTGAAAAACGATGTGGGACAATACTTCATCCAGCTGTTCGACTCCACGCTTGCCAACTGGGCCGGCGTGCAGCCCGGCGTATGCACCATGGCGCGCACATGCGGCCACGCCGGGGTGATGGAGTTCAACGGCGATGTCTACTCCTGCGACCATTTCGTATTCCCCGAATACAAGCTCGGCAACATCCGCGAAAAGACACTCGTCGAGATGATGTACAGCGACCGGCAGCAGAAATTCGGCACCGATAAATACGACTCCCTCCCCGGTCAGTGCCGCCGCTGCAAGTACCTGTTTGCATGCAACGGCGAATGCCCCAAAAACCGCTTCACAGTCACCGCCGACGGTGAGCCGGGCCTCAATTATCTATGCGAGGGCTACTACCGCTTCTTCGAACATGTAGCCCCCTACATGGACTTCATGAAAAACGAGCTCGACAATCAGCGGCCACCGTCCAACGTAATGAACGCACGATTCTGACAAATCACGGCAGAATAGCGCTAAACGTCTGTGTAATATAAATTTTAACCGATTTTTAGCATATTATCGCGCTGAGGCGTCATATATAAAATATCTATACAATTTTCTAACCAATAAACCAATCCTGAAAACAATGCGAAAATTCTCCTGCTTCGTATCAGCCATGCTGGCTGGCGCAGCCTGGATGGCCGCCCAGTCCAAGCCCAACGTAATTGTCGTGCTTGCCGACGACCTCGGCTTCGGCGACGTTAGCGCCTACGGCTCCAAAACCATCAGTACCCCCAACATCGACCGACTCGCTCGTGGAGGCGTATGCTTCAACAACGCTTACGCCACATCGGCCACTTCCACTCCCAGCCGCTACGCCCTGATGACAGGCATGTACCCCTGGAAAAACCCCGATGCCAAGATTCTCCCGGGCGACGCCCCCCTGATTATCCGCGAGGATGAGTTCACCCTCCCCAAAATGATGCGTGAGGCAGGTTATGCCACCGGAGCCATCGGAAAATGGCACCTCGGCATGGGCAACGGTAAAATCAACTGGAACGAGACCGTAAAGCCCGGAGCAAACCAGATAGGATTTGACTACTCATGTCTGATTGCCGCCACCAATGACCGCGTGCCTACCGTATATATCGAAAACGGCGATGTAGTGGGCCTCGACAAGAACGACCCCATCGAGGTTGACTATGAGAAAAACTTCCCGGGAGAACCCACCGCCATCGACAACCCCGAAATGCTGCGCATGAAGTGGCACCACGGCCACAACAACTCCATCGTCAACGGCATCCCACGCATCGGCTTCATGAAGGGCGGGACAGCAGCACGCTGGCGCGACGAAGACATGGCCGACTATTTCGTAGGAAAGGTGAAAGACTACATCACCGCGCATGCCGACGCGCCCTTCTTCCTCTACTACGGTCTGCATGAGCCCCACGTGCCGCGCGCTCCCCACGAACGCTTTGCCGGCACCACCACCATGGGCCCCCGCGGCGACGCTATAGTTGAGGCCGACTGGTGTGTCGGACAGCTTATCGACCATCTTGAGAAAGAGGGTATCCTCGACAACACCATGATTATCTTCTCCAGCGACAACGGCCCCGTGCTCCAGGACGGATATTACGACGAAGCTGTCAAGAAAGTAGGCGACCACAGCCCCACAGGCGGACGCCGTGGCGGAAAATACAGTCTCTTCGACGGCGGAACACACATCCCCCTTTTCGTATACTGGAAAGGACATATCGCCCCGCTCAACTCCGACGAATTCGTATGCCAGATGGACCTCCTCCCCTCTCTCGCCAAAATGGTAGGCGGTAAGGTACCGGCCGGACTCGACGGCATCGAGACTCTCGACGCATTCATGGGCAAAGGAGCATCCAACCGCAAAGACCTCGTTATCGAAGCCAAGAGCAAGGTAGCGTTCCGCACCGGCCCGTGGGTGATGATACCTCCCTACAAGGGCAAAGCACGCAACGTTACCGGCAACGAGCTCGGCAACCTGAAAGAGTATGCCCTGTTCAATCTCGTCGACGACCCCGCCCAGCTGACCAACGTGGCCGACAAGTATCCCGAAGTGCTCGAAGACCTCAAGAAGCGTCTCGCCGCACAGACCAACGGCAAGATTGTCAACAACTAAGTACATAAGTAACGTAACTACTCATAGCTGCATCTGCGGCCAACACTATTTTACATAAAGCCCCGGAGTACGCACCGATATACGGTTCGCGCTCCGTGGCTTTTTTTCATGTCTGCAACGTGCCGAGATACAAAAAGCAATCGATTTCGTATACAAAAATTAACTTTATTATTGTCAAAAGTTAATTATATTTAATAAAATAGGGGGGGTGAAAAGTTGTTAATTATTTAGTATTATATTTGCGTTCACATGTGATTAAAATCTGACCATACCATTGGAAAAGTTAGCTATAAATCCTGACCAATTCTTCGGAAAGTTGGCCTTTAAATCTGACCATCCCTTCGGAAAAAGTTAGTAATTTGAATCCCGTCTGTTAAGCTCAATTCAGCCATTAAATTCTAATATTAATCCCATATCACAATTTAACTTGCATGATAACACGTCTGCTAATTTCTGTATTAATGCTGCTTCCTCTCATCGGTTGGGCACAAAGCCCCATGACCGTTACCGGAACAGTCTACGATGGCACTGACGAACCGCTGATTGGTGTCAGTGTTATGGTCAAGGGTACCGCCAACGGTACAGCCACTGACTTCGATGGTAATTTCTCTATCAAAGCCGCCAAAGGAAACACACTCGTGTTCAGCTACATCGGCTATTCCACCACCGAAATCAAAGTTGAAAACGACCAGCCCATGCGCATAGTCCTGAAAGAAGACAGCAAGGTCCTCGACGAAGTCGTGGTAACTGCTCTCGGTATCAAGCGCAAAGAATCCTCTCTCACATACGCCACCCAGGAAATCAAAGGTGACGACCTCATGAAAGTCCAGGACGCCAACTTTGTCAACGCCCTCAACGGCAAGGTATCGGGTGTCACCATCACACAGAGTGCCGGTGGTGCAGGCGGTACCTCTAAAATCCTTCTCCGCGGTAACAAGTCGGTAATGGGCAACAACAGCCCGCTTATCGTTGTCGACGGTATACCCATGACCAACCAGGTAGGCAAGTCGGCCGAGTCCAACTGGGACAGCGGTAGCGGCCTTGGCTACTCAGGTTCGTCCGAAGGCGGCGACGCGCTCTCGCTCATCAATCCCGACGACATCGAGAGCATCAACGTGCTCAAGGGTGCCAACGCTGCCGCACTCTACGGCTCCGCTGCCGCCAACGGTGTCCTTATGATTACAACAAAGAAAGGTAAAGAAGGTTCGATCAGCATCACTGTAAACTCCAACGTGACCTTCGACAAGCCCCTCTCTACCCCCGAGCTCCAGAACATATACGGCTCCAAGGTCAATGTCAATCCCGCCACCGGCGAGGCTATCAACATGCCCCTCGGAGCATGGGGCAAGCGCATCGGCACATACAGCGAAGCCGAGCTCGCCTACGCCAACGCAAAACTACGCAACTACACATCCGACCACGTCGACGACTTCTTCCGCACAGGAACTACCTGGAACAACTCCGTATCAATTTCCGGAGGTACAGAGAAAGTCCGCTCATACTTCTCGTATGCCAACTCCAACTCACAGGGTATGGTACCCAACAACTCCTACAACCGTAACACATTCTCATTCCGTCAGAACTACAATCTCATCAACAACAAACTCAAGATTGACGTTTCTATCAACTACGTATCCGCCAAAAACAAGAACCGTCCCGGCGGCGGCACCGTGATGAACCCCCTCTACGACCTATACCGTGTGCCCGGCAACATTGACATGGACTACTACCGCGACAACTATGTCAACTGGAACGGACAGTGGGAGTCAAACGACATCACTTATCTCGACAATTCAGGAAAGTCTGTAATTGGCCGTACAATGCTCGAAGGTCCCCAGCAGATCTGGGCCTACCCGATGGCCGGCAACAATAACCCTTACTGGCTCACCCACATGAACCGCGGCCAGCAGACCGAAGAGCGTGTCTACGGCTCCGCCACTGTAAGCTACCAGATTATCGACGGCCTTATGGTACAGGCACGTCTCAACATCGACCGCTCAAAATTCCAGGGCTACACCAACCGCTACGCCACCACACAGAACGTAGCCCAAATGGAAGACTTCGGCATCTACGGCCAGGACATATACTCAAGCAACGACTGGTATATTGACGTAATGGCAAACTACAACAAGACCTTCGCCGAGGCCCTCTCCGTATCGGCGTCTACCGGTTGGGTAGGCCACACCGTAAAGGGTACCACACAGAAAATTTGGACACAGGCCACATACTTCGAGCCCCTCTCGATGCGCAAAATGCCTACTCTCGTAAACTACTTCGACCCCACCGCACGCTGGTCGGGCGGCAACGGAGGCAGCTACAGCAAGTCGTCCAACTGGGATAAGGGTTGGTTCTTCACAGGCCAGGTAGGCTGGAAAGACATGGTTTACCTCGAAGGCAGCTACCGTATCGACTGGTACCGTGCGTTCAAGCAGTTTGCCGACCGAGGCACATCCGACCACTACGGCTACTGGTCACTCGGCGCCAACACCCTCGTTCACCGCTATCTCACACTCCCAGAGGTAATCACCCACCTCAAGCTCCGCGCCTCTTACTCTGAGGTAGGTAACTCTATCCCCAACGAAGTGTTCGCCAAGGGTTCGGCCAATCTCGCCACCGGCGCAGTCGCCACCAATACCTACGGCTACTTCGACAACCCCCTCCCCGAAAAGTCCAAATCGTTTGAGGCAGGGTTCGACATCTCGCTCTTCAACAGCAACCTCAACTGGGACCTCACATACTACAACACCAACCTTACAAACAGCTACTTCATAGCAGCCACAACCGGCGGCAAGTCCAAACCCGTAAACACCGGCTCAATCCGCAACCAGGGTATCGAGACCTCTATCTCCTACAATATCCTCGCCGGCCGCGACTGGATGTGGAAGACAGGATTCAACGTTGCCTACAATGACAACAAGATCGAGAAGACCTTCAAGGACGAGCAGGGCAACCCCTCGAAGATGGAGCAGCTCATTGCCAACGGTTCTATCGCAGTACGCTATGAAGAGGGCGGCTCCTACGGCGATATCTATGCCCTCGACTTCCGCCGCAACGCCGACGGCTCAATCTACATCGACCCCCAGGCCGGTACCCCCGTCAAAGGCACATCCTACGTATACCTCGGCAACATGAACTCCAAGTGGAACCTCGGCTGGTCAAACACCGTTCGCTGGAAAGACCTCTCGCTCTACTTCCTTATCTCAGGCCGTATCGGCGGTAAGTTCATCTCCCTCACCGAGGCCTACCTCGACCAGGCCGGTATCTCCAAGCGCACTGCCGACGCACGTCTCGCCTACGAAGCCAACCCCGAGAAGCTGACATGGGTATCGGCCGACGGACAGACCCGCAAGCCCGGTATGTACGCCCACGGCACACTCGTTCCCATCGAGGATTACTACAACACTATCGGCGGTCAGCAGATTGCTTCCGAGTATGTATACGACGCCACCAACTTCCGCCTCGGCGAGGTATCGGTAAGCTACACCCTCCGCAATCTCTTCCACGGTACAATCAAGGGCCTCACCCTCTCTGCCGTAGGACGCAACCTCTTCTTCATCTACAAGGATTGCCCCTCCGACCCCGATATCGCCCTCTCTACCAAGAACGGCCTCGGAGCATTCGACATCTTCAACATGCCCTCTGCCCGCTCCTACGGCTTCAACCTCAAACTTGAGTTCTAATCTCCACCCACCCAGATTATAATAAAAAATGAAACTGAATATATTAAAATACGCACTCGCGGCACTTCCATTGGTAACGTTCTCCGCATGTATGGACTTCGATACCCCGTCCGACGAGTTTAATAAAGAGACCGACGTCACTCTGCGTCCCGAGCCACTCCACGGAGATGCCGACAACCTTGAAATCAAGGATGTCGTAGCAGAAGAAGATTTCCCTGAGATCAAGAAAGCTCTAAAAAATGACCTCGACATGCTCATTACCGCCCAGTATTACCTTATGGGCGGTAAGGACGGCAACCTACCAGGCGAACACCAGTGGCAGTATGTGTACAGCCTCACCACCGACAACTATGCCGGCTACACCACCTGCGACCAGAGCTGGAGCGGAAGTTTCCCCACCACCTACAGCTACAAGCGCGACTTCTGCGAGGGTCCTCACGGACGCTTCCTCTCGATGAAAAACAACCTCGGCAACCTTCTCAACAACGACCTCACCAACGAGATGGTCGAGATTAAGGCTATCGCCCTGCTCCTCTTCGACCACGTAGCCCAGGAGTGTACCGATCTCTACGGTTCAATCGCATATCAGGACCACAAAGGGAACAAGGAGACTAACCCCTTTACCTTCAACGACGGATACACAATCTATACCTCCATTCTGAAGAATCTTGATGACATCATCGCAGTGTTTGATAACTTCCCCAACCGTCCCTCATGGTATCAGACCCAGATCAATCAGATTCTCCAGGATAACGACGCCCTTACACAGACCAAATCAATCGACACCTGGAAGCGCTATGCCAACTCTCTCAAACTGCGTATGGCTATGCACCTCGTGAAAGTAAATCCGACCGATGCACAGCGCTATGCCGAAGAAGCAGTAGCATCAGGTGTGGTAGAGGATATGGCCAATGAAGTCGGTCTCAATCCTACCACAAACTACTTCAACGCCCACCCGCTCAAGGGCATTATGTCCGGTTGGAACGACGTACGTGTAAACGCATCTTTCGTGAGCATGCTTACATCTCTACAGCATCCCTATTCCAACTATCTTTTCGCAAAGAACACAGACAAACTCATCAACTCGGCCGACGGTTCGGTTACTGATGCAGGTACCGTAGTGGTCGGACTCCGCGCCGGACTCCGTATGGAGAGCGGCCAGCAATATTATGCCAATCCCCGCGTAGCCTATTCGCAGTTTACCGGTGAGGACTTTGAATTCATGAACATCTACGCCATAAAGTGGGCCGAAATCGACTTCCTGCGTGCCGAAGGCGCGCTACGCGGATGGAGCATGGGTGGAACTCCCCAGTTCTTCTACGAGCGCGGTATCAAGAACGGCGACTGCGGCGACCGTTTCGGATTCCCTTCAGGCAACTACGAGACATATCTTGACGACTATATGGAAGTCGAGAAAGCGGTGCCCTACACCTATGTCGATCCGATGGACCACAACAACAATATCGAGAGCGTGACAAAGATTGGCGTCAAGTGGAACGACTCCGACGACAACGAGACCAAACTCGAGAAAATCATAACCCAGAAGTACATCGCCATCTTCCCCTACAGCTACGAGGCTTGGACCGACATGCGCCGCACAGGATATCCCAAGATTTTCCCCGTGCTTAACCCCAACCTCGGCGACGGCTCGCTCAACGACGGCGACCTTATCCGCCGCATGCCTCTACCTCACGGCGACCTCCAGGCCGGTATGGACGACATAGCCACAAGCGGTATCGAGGCTCTCGGCGGACCCGACCTGCAGGCCACACGTGTATTCTGGGACAATACAAACCCCAACTTCTGATAACTGACCACTACAATCTGAGATAACTCCGCAGGCTCTCCCTGCGGCACTTCCGACAAGGGAGACCTGCGGACAATATATCTTAAATCTTAAACCAATCTATTTTTAACCAAATCATTAAACCAACATGAAAAGATCTTTTCTTAAGAGTTCGATGCTGCTGACTCCGTTGGTATTCGCAAGCCCCCTTATGGCCCAGGAATCTTCGGAATCAATTTTCGACCAGTCTCCCTGGGAGAACGAGCAGGTGCTCGAGCTTTTCTCCAAGGCATGGGACCAGGGTCGCAACTACCCGACCAAGGCTGAATTCGAGTCAATCGGTCTGACATTCGACCTCGAGTTCGTACGCTCACACTCCCGTCAGCGCGCTACCTACAAGGACGCCTCCAAGGATGTGGTAAGCGACATCAACCACGACCGTCGCCTCTGGTGTAACCTCCCCGCCGGCTACGGCAAGGGTCTCGGAGGCTATCCCTCGACACAGTTTGACCAGGATGTGTTCTCGATGTGGAACTATACAACCATCTTCGGCTCTTGGAACTACGGCTTCCTCCAGGCCCCGGGAGCATGGGTTGACGCCGCCCACAAGAACGGTACCCGTATCTACGGCGGTATCAAGTTCTTCGAAAGCTGGAACGACGACGGTTCTGAAAGTGCATTCAGAAACTTCATCGCTACCAAGAACGAAGACGGCACATACAAGTATGCCCGCGCTTTCGTAAACGCTGCCGCTTTCTTCGGCTGCGACGGCTACAACTACAATCAGGAAGGTACAGCCTGGCGTGACTCAGAGTGGGTAAACTTCCACGCTGAAGTTAGCAAGATTGCACGTGAGCTCGGTATCGAAGGCTTCGGTATCGGCCAGTACACACAGCGTGCCCAGGCCTCTGCATCTGAAGTCGGCACTCTCTACGGATCGGCCGAGAAGGGCAAGGTATTCGACTGTATGCTCAACTATTCAGGCAACAAGCTCGGCTACCGTGGTGTCCCCACAACCATAGCTTCTGTAAAGGGGGAAGGCCTCAGCCTTGATGACATCTATCAGGGCCAGCTCCTCGTAGGTATCTCTTCCGACTACTGGAACGAGATGAACACCGAGACTACAAAGCAGATGAATATCTGTATCTGGGGTGAGCACGACCAGAGCCGCTTCTTCCAGTTCCGCGTCGGTTCAAGCCCCACAAATGTTCAGGAAAATTACCAGCTCCTGCTCGAGAAGGCTTTCTCAGGCGCCAACCGCAACCCGCTCAGCCGTCCCGAAATCTCCAACGCATGGGGTAGCTTCCAGGTAGCTGATGCTGACCATGCCAACGAGCAGCTCAACAACTCTCCAGGCTTCGCCTCGATGTTTGCAGAGCGCACCGCTATCGGCGGCAACCTCCCCTTCGAGACTCACTTCAACCTCGGTAACGGTGAGAACTATTTCTATAACGGTAAGGTTACCAACGGCTCTTGGTACAACATGTCTATGCAGGACATCGTGCCCACCTACCGCTGGCTCGTTACCGCCAAAGGTGACATGAAGACCTTCGCCAACGATATCGACGTTCGCTTCACCCACGAAGACGCTTATGTAGGCGGTTCTTGTATCCGTCTCTCAGGCGCTACAACCGCCGGCAACGACATCGTGCTCTACCGCACAGCCCTCAAGGCTTCTGCCGGCAATGTAAAGGTAAACCTCGCGCTCAAGGGTGCCAAGGGTGCTTCCAACCTCTCCGTTATCCTCAAGAAAGAGGGTTCCGACAACTGGATTGAAGTTCCCGCAGGCGAACTCGCAGGCACTGCCTGGGAAGCCAAGACTCTCAATGTATCCGGTATCGCCAAGGGCGAAGTTATCGAATACATCGGTCTCCGCGTCAACTCTTCAGCCGAAGGCTACAAGATGCTCGTAGGCAAGCTCAACATCTCCGACGACCTTACAGTATCTCCCGCTGCTCTCAAGGCCAACTCTCTGCTTGTTGAGGTTAAGGAAGAGACTACCAAGTCACTCTCTGTAAAACTCAACTGGGAGCCCGCTTATGAGGGTTACAACACCTCTATCGACAAGTTCGGTATGGTATACAACGACGAAATCAACGTCGACCACTTCGAAATCCTCTACAAGGAGGGCAACGATGGCCGCGTGAAGGAAGTAGGCCGTACAGCTCAGTGGGCTACATATATCGGTAACCTCCCTGTTGCCCAGACTACCAACGCCTTCATCGGCGTACGCGCTGTCTCTGTCGACCTCAAGTCGTACTCCGACGTACAGTGGGTTGCAATACCCCACTCAAGCGGCGAACTCCCCGAACCTACCGTAGAAGATCCCTACGGACGCAGCTGGATGTCGTCAAACGGCAACGGTACTCTCGAGAACTGTATCAAGCACATCTGGGTTGAGAAGGTAACCACCGAAGGCGCTACCCAGAACCTCAACTATACAGCTACATCCAACCCGCTGGAAGGCGTTTCTACCGACCAGTACTACTTCGCTGCCGACCACAAGCTCATCCTTAACCAGGGACAGAAGATTACCATGACATTCAAGGGTAATAACTCCGGCACAGGCGAATCTCTGCAGTATGACTTCGTATATCCTTATCTTGATTACGATGGCAACTACTCGTTCCTCGACGCTGACGAAGTACTCGGCCAGTTCGGTAAGATGAATGCCGGTACTATCGAAATTGTTAATCCCGGTCTTACCATCGAATTCACTGTTCCCGAAGACGCTCATATCGGCGAATCTCGCCTCCGCATCGTAGGCTCCGACGCCTGGACTCCTCACCCCGGTCCTACAGGCGGTACAGTTAAGGGCTACTCTATCGACTTCCCTGTTGAAATCCAGGGTACCAACGCTGACCGCGGTCCTGCTGAAACTTACAAGGATCTTCAGGACAAGGGCGAAGCTGACGAACCCGCCGGTCTCGGCGGTGGCAGTGGCTCTGCTATCGAAAACATCGGTGACGACGCCACTCTGTCAACCGTTAAGGTTATCGGTGGTGTAGCTTACTTCACCAATGTTGACAAGGCTTGGTTCTACGACATGAACGGTCGTTGCGTTGAGTTCGTAAACAATGTAGCTTCTGTCGACCTCAGCGGTCTCGCTTCCGGCGTTTACGTTGTGAAGATGCAGAACGGTCAGGTTGCTCGCTCAGCCAAGATTGTAAAATAATACAAGACAGTAAAATAATAACGGTTTAACTACTACACCCGACATTAGTCCGTGAAGGATTGATGTCGGAATTCCCAAAGCGGGCGGATCCGGTTACGGAGCCGCCCGCTGTCATATTACCGCATGCCGTGAAGCATATAATAGCGTAAAAAAAATTCACATCCCTTTAGGGTATATCCCCCTTTCGGGCGTCATTATTAACGGGTGTGTATCGTCAACACCCTACTCCTCCCGACCTTCACGTCTCATCCCATGGACATCAGCGACTCCAGACTGCTCAATCTGATGCAGCGCGGCGATACCGACGCGCTCGGAGTGCTCTATGTCCGCTATTCGGCACAAGTGCGCAACTTCGCCATGGGATTCCTGCAAAACGAAGGCGATGCCGACGACGTGACCCACGACGTATTCGTAAACCTGTGGCAGCAACGTGACGAAATATCCGATATCGAGTCGCTGAAAGCCTACCTGTTCACCATGACACGCAACGCCATTTTCTCCATATTCCGCCACCGGCGAATAGCGGAGACATATATGGCGGCCGCCATATACAATTCGGAGGAGGCCTCCTCCGAGACCGAGGAAAAAATCACCACCACCGACCTTCTCGAACTGGTGCAGCTGACCATCGACTCCATGCCCGAACAGCGCCGCAGGATATTCACCATGAACCGCTTTGACCACCTCACCTACGACGAGATAGCCGGGGCCCTCGGCATAAGCCGCAAGACCGTAGAATACCACATGAGCCAGGCTCTGGCCCGGCTGCGCAAAATCTCGCGGCATATTCATCTGCTGCTCTGATAGATTAACCAAAAAATTTAAAAATTTCCAAAAAAAACTTAGGGTAAACCCTCCTCTCGTACGTCATACAAATGATGGCCCACCGCTATCACACATATACCATAGTGACACAGCAAATACATTTTCAACCGTTTAATTAAATCTATAATCCCCATCCACAATGAAAACGCTGACAAAAGGGCTACTGTCCCTGCTTTGTATGGCCGCGATGACGGCATGCAGCGAAGACGATCCCGCTCCGGGTCCCGACAGCATGCACCTTTACACCACGGAGAGCACAGTCGACGCCACCGAGGGACAGATTGGAGTGACCATAATCACCAACCGCAGCTGGACCGCCGAGCCCCAGGCCGACTGGGTAAAGGCCACCCCGGCGTCGGGCACGGAGAAAGGCATCCATGAAGTAGTACTCTCGTATGAGGCTAACCCAGACAACACCCCGCGCAGCTGCAAGGTGCTCTTCTCGGGCGGCTCCTACACCGTCACCTACACGCTCAACCAGAAAGCCAACTAACCACCAATCCTCAAGCCATACTTCAATGCCACTACAGATGTCTGATTGCCGGCGCATACTCGAAGGCGTGTTCTGCCGGCCGGATCTTCCCGAAGATCTGCGCCACAGGTTCACCCGCTGGATGCTCGGTCATGAAAATGACCCGGTACTGCGTCGGGCCATGCTCGAGATGTGGGAGAAGACACCCGCCACGTCCGACACACCGTCGGCCGAAGGACTGCGCCGTCTGCTCCACGAGGTGGATCCCCTGAGCGGCAGTCAGACCCGCGGCAAAGGATTCCTGCACAGGATATACCGTCCGGTGGCCGCGGCAGCAGCCGTGGCGGCTGTGTTCTCAGCCGGATGGTTCGCTCCGTCATTGCTCGGAGAAGCAGGCGACCGTGACGCGCTTGACAAGACCATACTGGTGTCCGCGCCCGAGTCAAAAGGCCACTATATCCTGCCCGACGGCACAGAGGTATGGCTCAACTCCGACAGCCGGCTGAGCTACAGCGGCGACTTCAACCGCTCGGCCCGCGCCGTGACGCTTGAAGGAGAGGCATACTTCGATGTGGCCCACGACGAGACCCGGCCGTTTACAGTGGCGCTCGACAGCCTCGTGGTCGAGGTGACAGGCACGGCGTTCGACGCCATAAACTATCCCTTCGCCCCGGTGCAGGTAGCGCTCAGGCGCGGCAGTGTGAGCGTGTCGGGGATAGGCGACGACATGGCCCTCAACATGACACCCGACCAGATTGTGACACGCTTGCGCGGACTTCCCAACATATCCGTGGCACAGACCGAGAGCGAAAACTACTGCGGCTGGATGGCGTGCAAACTCACATTCGACAACCGCCGCCTGGCCGACATCATCACCAATCTCGAACGCCGCTACGCGGTGAGCATCGAAGTGGGCCCCGGCATAAATCTCGAAAAACGGCTGTCGCTGACAATAGGCGACGAGACATTCGAGGAGACAGCATCACTGCTTGAGATACTCCTCTCGGTCGACTTCGAGACAAAAGGCAGCAATGTGACCATGCGCTGCGCCTGACGCATCGCATAATCCGGGTCCCCACCACAGTTCTCCTCCACCTCCGCCCCTCTCCCCCGCGCCGACCTCCGGCGCTCCACTCCAACGAAACCTTAATCACCCCCTAACCCTACATCTGATCATATGACAGCAAATAGCGTAATGAAAGGCGTCATACGGCATGCTCTGCCGGCAGTGCTTTTCTGTGCTGCCTCGGTACCGGCGTTCGCCGCGACCCCGACGGTAAGCATCGACGTGAAAAACGTCACCGTAAAAGAGCTGCTCCACACCATCGAGGCCAACAGCAAATATACATTTGCCTACGCCGACGATGATATCAGCTCAGGCAAGCGAGTCACCATCAAGGCCAGCGACCGCTCGATAGCCTCAATCGTGGCCGAAGCCATCCCCGGCGCAAAAGTCAACATCAATGGCAACAAGATAGTAATAACCCGCGACAACGCCGCCGACACAAAGGAGGCCGACAAGGCCTCGGCGCGACGCAAGATATCAGGCAAGGTGCTCGACGAGGCCGGCGAGCCGGTAATCGGAGCCACCGTCACGGTCAAAGGCACCAAGGAAGCCGTGGCCACTGACTTCGACGGAAACTTCTCTCTCAATGTGGCCTCGACACGCCCCACGCTGGTAGTGTCGTACGTAGGCTACAAGCCCGAAGAGAAACAGCTCGCGTCGGGCGAAAGCAGCATCAGCTTCACCATACAGCCCCAGGCCACTATGCTCGACGACGTGGTAGTGGTGGGCTACGGCGTGCAGAACAAGCGCGACGTCACCACCTCCATCACCTCGATAAAGGCCGAGGACTTCGCCAAGACACCCACAAGCGACTTCCGCGATGCCATGGCCGCAAAAATGCCCGGCGTGCAGGTGCTCTCTCTCGGCGGCCAGCCTGACGGCAACGTGTCGATACGCATCCGAGGCATACAGTCGGCCACATCAGGCAACGACCCTCTTTACGTAATCGATGGCGTGCCGTCCGACGCACGCGCATTCGCCAACATCGAAAGTTCCGACATCGAGAGCCTTGAGGTGCTCAAAGACGCATCGGCCGCCGCCATCTACGGTTCGCGCGGCTCCTGCGGCGTAGTCATCATCACCACAAAGCGCGGCAAGGAAGAGAAGCCTACAATCTCCTACGACGGCCAGGTAGGATGGTCAAACGTGTCGAAGAAAATCGACATGCTCGACGCCTATGAATTCGCCACAATGTTCAAGGAAGCCCGCGACGGCGCATACCTGAGCCAGACTCCCGGAGCAAGCATCGGCGACCCATACGACTCACGACCGTCAAGCTACCAGCGTGTCAACCCGATTATTCAGGCTTATCTTGACGACCGCACCGGCACACTGACCAACACCGACTGGCAGGACGAAATATTCCGCACGGCCATATCGACCAAGCATGCACTCAGCGTATCGGGCAAGACGCCATCGGTACGCTACTACGTAGGCGGAAGCTACCTATACCGCGAAGGAACAATAATCGGGAGCGACTTCGAGCGATTCAGCGCACGTGCCAACATCGACGGCACACGCGGCAAACTCAAGTACGGCATCAGTTTCTCACCGTCATACTCACAGACCAACTATGTCTCGGCCGACGCACAGTACAGCGACGACGGCGTAATCGCCTGCGCCCTGCAGAGCGCACCGATATTCCCGGTCTACAACCGCGACGGCAGCTACAACCAGGACATGAACGGACAACTGCGTCTCGACCCGTGGGACACCCAGTACAACGAATGCATGAACCCCGTGCTCCTCGCAAATGAAATCGATGACAAGCGCAACAAAATCAACCTGCTCGGCAACATATATGTAGCCTACGAAATCATAAAGGGTCTCGAAGCCAAATTCACTGTCGGAGGCGACTTCTACAGCTATACCCGCGACTATTACCGCCCGAGCTACATCGAGGAAAAGAAAATGGCCAACCACGGAAAGGCATCCTCGCCCAAGGCCCGCCACTGGGACAACAGCTATTTCCACTGGACAATGACCGGACAGCTCAACTACAACCGCACATTCGATGACCACAGCATAAACGCAGTGGCCGTATGGGAGGCCGAGAAACAGACTATCCGCACTTCGCAGATATATGCCATCGGCACCCCGGGCGACGACAAGATACGCACCACAAAGGGGAAGACCATAGACCAGGAGAACACCCTCGACAACCGCTACAGCTACACATTCGCCTCATGGCTCGTGCGCGCGCAGTACTCCTACAAAGGACGCTACATGGTGTCTGCTTCAATCCGCGGCGACGGCAGCTCGCGATTCGCTCCAGCCACACGCTGGGGCTACTTCCCCGCAGCATCGCTCGGATGGCGCGTCAGCGACGAGAGTTTCCTCCGCGACGCCACATGGCTCAACGACCTGAAGATACGTGCATCGGTAGGCCAGACAGGTAATGCCCAGATCGGCAACTCGGCCTATCTCGCCCTCTACAAGCCTACCAACATCGACCTCGGGGCCGGACTCAACTCGGTAATCTATCCCTCGCAGATAGCCAACAACGAGCTTGGATGGGAAAAGAACACGCAATGGAACGCCGGCGTCGACTTCAACATCCTCAACGGCTATGTACGCTTCACCGCCGACGCCTACTACTCGAAGACCACCAACATGCTCTTCGACGTGCCCGTAAGCCAGGTGTCAGGATTCGACACCTCCAACGTCAACATCGGCTCGATGGAAAACAAAGGTATCGAACTGCAGATTGCGTCAGACCACCGCTTCGGCGACTTCACCTACTCGTTCAACGCCAACTGGTCGCTCAACCGCAACAAGGTGCTCCACCTCGGCGACGGCGATGCCGACATCATCAAGGAATCGAGCTACGCAGGCGGCTACTATCTTACCCGCGTAGGACAGCCAGTAGGATGCTACTACCTGATGATTCAGGACGGTATATTCCACAACCAGCAGGAACTCGACTCCTACCCCCACTTCCCCACCACAGAGGTAGGCGACTTCCGCTTTGTCGACGTCAACGGCAACGGTATTCTTGAAAAAGACGCCGACCGCGCCATTGTAGGCAACTATCAGCCCGACTTCTACTACGGATTCGGCCTTAACCTCGGTTATAAGGGCTTTGACCTCGCAGCCAACTTCCAGGGCGTATACGGCAACGAAATCCTCAACCTCGAACGCCGCTACCTGCTCAACATGGAAGGCTCGTCCAACATGATGAAAGAGTCGCTCCAGCGATTCCCCTACGGCGAACTCAACAAGGCTACCCGCAAATCGACCGGCAACAACGGCTCATGCACCTCAACATTCCATATCGAGGACGGCTCCTACCTGCGTCTGCAGAACCTATCGCTCGGATACACCCTTCCAAAGGCTTGGCTCAGCCGCGCCGGAATCAAGAATCTGCGCGTATATGTACAGGGCACCAACCTGTTTACATGGACAAAATATACCGGCTACAACCCTGAAGTAAACAAGCGCTCAGACGACGCCCTCCGTCCCGGCGAGGACTACTGCTCCTACCCGCTGTCGCGCACCGTCACATTCGGGCTCAACTTCAGCCTCTAATATCACATATACTATCATCCTTATCTGACACTGAAAGATGAAACTCAGACATATCACCATAGCAGGCTGTATGCTCTGCGGAGCAGCGCTCACATCATGTGGCGACAGTTTCTTCGAGCAATATCCCGCCAATGAAATCACAGAAGGCAACTTCTACCAGAGCGACGATGACTTCAACCAGGGCGTGCGCTCATGCTACGCCAAACTGAAGACCGAGAGCGGATACTACATAACCGAACTCGGCTACCGCTCTGACGAGAGCACCCTCCTGGCCATGGCCACATCGACACAAGACCGCTACGATATCGACCACTTCCAGGATGTGGCGTCAAACGGCATCTGCGCCGATATATGGAAAGCATGGTACAACGGCATCTACCGCTGCAACGACGTGCTCGACCATATGACCGGAAAAGAGTCGCTGCCCAACTACCGTCAATATCGCGGAGAGGCTCTTTTCATCCGCTCATGGTTCTACTTCAACCTCTACCGCGCCTTCGGAGTGGTGCCCATCGTCCGCAATGTAGTCAACCCCGAGGTGGCAAAGAGCATACCTCGCTGTTCCGAACAGGAGATGTACAGTCTGCTCGTCTCCGACCTCACAGAAGCAGCCTCTCTGCTCCCCGCAAAAGCCGGAGCCGAAAAAGCCCGAGTTACAGATATCGCGGCATGGACACTGCTGGCCAAGGTGCAGCTCACATTCAAGCGCCACGCCGAAGCCAAAGCCTCGCTCGACGAAGCCCTCAAGAACACTTCCTACGGACTTATGGATAATCCCGCCGACGTGTTTGACGTGAATAAAAAGTTCAACAAAGAACTCATATTCGTGCTCCACTACGAGAAGACCAACGGCGAGGGACACGGCCACTGGTATTCGCAGAAGTCCAACGTGCTCAGTGAAATCAACTCTCCATCTCCCGAGCTCCGTGCACTCTATTCAACCGACGACCTGCGACGTCCGCTTATTTGGGAATATATCAAACAAGGCTCGCTCTACGTGCTCAAAAAATGGTATGATGAGTACGACGCTACCTACACCTCCCATGTAGGCAACGACTTCCCCTTCCTGCGCTACGCCGACATAACCCTTATGTATGCCGAAGCGCTTGCCGAGACTTCTGTAAGCGACGCCCTGGTATGGCTCAACAAGACCCGTACCCGCGCCGGCCTCCCCGAGCTAACAACCGCCGAAGTATCGACACGCGACCAGTTTGTCAGAGCGCTTGCCGACGAGCGCGGACGCGAATTCGCCCTTGAAGGACATCGTTGGTTCGACCTGGTGCGCCTCGGTCTTGCCATCGAGACAATGCATGCCGCAGGCTTCACTCTCGACGAGCACAACCTGCTTTTCCCAATTCCCCAGAATCAGATAGAGATTGTCAACAACGCCTCTATCCTCTGGCAGAATCCGGGCTATAATTCCTAACCAATCATTTCTGACACAATGAAAAGACTTATCAATATACTAATGCTCACAGGGATGCTTGTGGGCTTCACCGGATGCTGGGACGACGAGGTTGTCGAAGCCGGAGCACCGCGCCCGCAGGTCGAAAATCTGAAAGCCGTACCGGGCGATGAAGAGGCTGTAGTGACATGGACTATGCCCGACGGCTGGAATCCCACCGACTTCATCATCAGCTATAAGACTCCTGAGTCGGAAACTGTATCGTACCGCACCGGCAAACTCGGAGAATATACCTATACAATCGGCTCGCTCGTCAACGACTACCAGTATTCATTCGACATACAGGCCGTGTACGGCGACCTGATTTCAGGTGCAGTCACGGCCATCGCCAAGCCGTCTACATCCCGCTTCCCCGTAGCCGACCTTACCGCCGACGCTACAAGCGAAATGGTGGTGCTGACATGGACACGCCCCTCGCTTCTTGTAAAAGGATATACGCTTACCTATTTCAGCGAGAACAATCCATCCGACATCCGCACCATGAACCTTGCTGCCGACATTGAGACCGTCACTGTCGACCGGCTTACCAACGACATCAACTACACATTCACCCTTGTGGCCGAATACGACCGCGGACAGTCGGCTCCCGCCACCGTAAAGGCGATGCCAACCCTGGCTATTCCCTACTACGTAAGCACCACCGAGACCGCTGTAGGCATGCCGGTACACTTCACATTCAACCGCGAGGCTTACACCAACGCAGGCAACGTGACCTGGACATTCCCCGGAAATATCGTAAAGAGCGGCGATGAAATTGACTATGCGTTTACCTCAGCCGGCACACAGACCGTAAAACTCTCGGCCCAGATCGGTACCGCCACACGCGAATGGAACATCGAGATGAACGTACGCGAATATGCCATCTGGAACACCGAATGGGTACAGGACGGCACCAACTGGAACGGCTTCAAAGGCACCTGCCCTGTATTCTCGCCCGATGGAAGCACCCTGTACATCATCACTTTCAACAAAGTGACCGTACTCTACGCATTCGACATCGCATCCGGCGCCAAGAAATGGCAATATGAACCCGCCGCAAAGTCGGGCAGCTACAACATGCTCACCGTAAACCCCGTAAACGGCGACATATATTTCGGCACACAGACAGCGGGCCAGTTCTACTGCGTAAACAACGAAGGCAACCTCCGCTGGACATTCACCGAAGCACAGTCGATGCAGGCGGCAGCCCCGGCAGTCAACGCAGCAGGCACAGTAGTATACATCGGCGACCGCGCCGGCAATGCATTTGCCATCGATGCCGCCACAGGAGCCAAAAAGTGGGGCGTAAGCCTCGGCACACAATGCGCAGGCCTGCTCGTCAACGGCAATGAACTGGTTGTCGGCACCAACGGCACCTCAATCTTCTTCCTTAACGCCGACACAGGCGCCGAAAACGCTAAAATCACTCTCGAAAAGAAGATGACCGACATCTCGGGGTTTGCAGTAGCCGCCGACAAGCGCACGGTATATGTGCCCCAGAACAACGGCTGCATGTCAAAAATCGACATCATCGACCATACTGTGCTTATAGACAGCAAAGTATGCACCGGCGCAAGCCCCAACAACATGTATGAGCCGGTAGTATCTCCAAACGGCGACGTATTTGTAGGAAGCAAGGACAGCTATGCCTACTGCTTCGACAGCAACCTCAACGAAAAGTGGAACTACAAAGGCCTCGACGGCAACAATGCCTTCAACTACTCCCACCCGTGTGTCGACACAGAAGGAAACTTCTACATCACCTCCGGACAGAAAGGCAACAAACTGTTTGTATTCAGCCCAACCGGCAATCTGATATCCGACACCCGCATCGGCAACGACACCGACGCAGCCGACAAGCAGATGGGCGGCAACAACCTGCTCAACGGTGTGGTATACAGCGCCCTCGTAGGCGACAAGGGTGTCAACGGCAAGCTCGTAGGCATCGGAGTAGGCTACGACCGTGCTCCGGGATGGTCGACCCACGGAGGAGACCCCTGCGGATCATGCTGCATCAAATAATCCTAAAAATCCGAGTAATTATGTTCACCCTACGAAACACAATGATATTCAACCTCATCATGGGTGCATGCCTGGCTTTATTAGCCACGGCATGCTCCGACGATGACAACAAAGACTTTGATGTCGTGACAGAGCGAGCTGCTAAAGTCAACATCGGCTTCTCCCGCTACTTCGACGCCAACGGCACATCAACACAGTTGAAATGGAACAGCGGCGACCAGGCCGTACTGAGGCTCGCATCCGACGGCAGTTCCTACATGGCATCGCCAATACGCCCCGGACAGACATCATCGCTTTTCCTGTTCACGGTAAAATCACTGGGCGCCGCCACAGTAGTCAGCTACTGGCCTACAGATGCCCCGGTCACAGTAGGCAACGGCGAAATCGGCATTGAGATACCGGCCATACAGGACGGCACTGTCAGTCCTCTTCTCATAGGCGCTGACAGCCAGGCAATCTCCTCCTACGAGGGATGCGACATCACACTACGTCAGTTCCCGGCCCTGATGATGGTAAGCATAGGTCGCGGCAACTATACCGTGGAGAGCATTGATGTAAGAGGCAACGCCGGAGAAAAACTGGCGGGCCACATCAGCATCGACGCCGCCACATGGGCATTCTCGGCCGATGCCGAAACAGCCCATGTAGATCTGGCAACCCCGGTAAGCTGCGCGCTCGACGGTACCACAATCGCCGTACAGGTAGCTCCGGTGACACTGACTGAAGGATACACCGTTACAGTCAACACCACCGACGGACACTCATTCAATGTGACATCGTCATCTCCTGTAATACTCGAATCCGGCGAAATATTCATCACAAACAGCGCCTCTGATACCGAACCGTCACATCTGCTCATCGGCGGAAGCGACAAGGTGCACATTGTCAATGTAGCCCAGTGCATGGGAGCCGACTACAAGGCCGGCCTGGAATGGACCTGGGAGGCCGAAGATGCCGCCGACATACTCGGCATAGCCAAATCACGATGTGACCACATCGATGACTGCAAGCCTGTCGACAATGGCTCGAAAATACTCGTGTCGAGCTCCTACAACTGGTGTGTGCTCTTAGACAAGGCCTCCAAGCAAGTGCTTTTCCATGCGCTCGACTGCGCTAACGCCCACTCTGCCGAGCTCCTTCCCGGCAACCGCATAGCAGTGGCCTGCAGCGACGGCACGACAAGCAACCACAATCAGGTGCGCCTTTATGATGCAGCCAGGTCAAATGTGCTGCTCGACAGCTCGCCACTGGTTTCGGCCCACGGAGTCACATGGTGCGAAAGCACTCAACGCCTCTATGCCGTAGGCAACAGGCAAATCAATGTATACAGCCTCCAGGACGGGGATACATCGGCTCCGAAGCTGAAGCTCGAAAAGAGCATCACCACTCCGCAGGGAAGCAACCACGACATAAGCCTTGCTGACCCGACCACACTGGTAGTGGCCGGAGTGCGCGCCTACCTGTTTGACGTAAACACTGAGTCATTCACCGAGATGCCCCACTTCGCAGCCTCCACGCAGCTTAAGTCGGTCAACTACAATCCGCTCACCTCGGAACTGTGGTACACCGACGCCACAGTGCCCGAAGGCACCCAGTCGTGGTCGACCCACACCCTGCGCTATGCCACCGACCCTGCCGCGACATCCATGGCAGGCAGCATCCGTATCACTGACATGGATGTATACAAAGTGAGAGTGCTCAACTGGTAACAGCCCGTTTTTTGGTTAAAAATAATTAAATTCACCCCGGGCATTGGTAGTTTTCCCGGGGTGAAGTTTCCTTATAGCAAAGGCCAATCTGATTTAGCCATATTTCAGCATTATTAACCAACCCTAAAGAATACCGCTACCCCTACACATCATGAAAAAGGCAGTTTTTGCAATTTCATTTCTTATGATGGCCATATCGGCCATAGCCGGAGGTAACCGTGCCGAGTCTATCGTAAAGGAAATCCACGATCCATCGTCCAAGACAGTGCTCGTGGCATGCCACCGCGGTGACTGGCGCAACTATCCCGAAAATTCCCTCGCCGCCATAGAGAGCGTAATAAAGATGGGCGCCGACATTGTCGAGATAGATCTCGCACTCACAAAGGACAGCGTGCTTGTCGTATGCCACGACCGCACAATCGACCGCACCACTACCGGCAAAGGGCTCATCGCCGACATCACCTACGACTCCATCACTCATGTCAACCTCAAGAGCGGACATGGTGTAGGCACACGCCACAAGATGCCGACACTGCGCGAAGCGCTTCAATTATGCAAGGACCGCATCGTAATCAATATCGACAAAGGCTACGACTACTACGACCTCATACTCCCCATTTCCGACTCTCTGGGCATGACCGAACAACTCCTCATCAAAGGAAAAAAACCGGTAAAGGCCGTGGCCAAAAAGATGGCATCGCACAAACACAACATGATGTACATGCCTATCATCGATATCCTCAAACCCAAGGGTGAGAAACTCTTCAAGGAGTACATGACCACCAACACCGTACCTCTCGCCTACGAGGTATGCTGGGATAAAATGACTCCCGCCGTCACCGAATGCATGGCCGCAATCGTGGCCCAGCCCTCCAAGTTATGGGTCAACTCTCTATGGTCAAGCCTCTGCGGCGGACTTGAGGATGACGCCGCATTCGACGGCAATCCCGCCGAAATCTACGGCCAACTCGTTGACATGGGTGCCACCATCATCCAGACCGACCGTCCCGAACTTCTTCTCGGATATCTCCGTTCACGTAACCTCCACAAATAATGCCTACCGATACAGCAACAATCGGAGCCACAGGCTCGCGCTCGATATTCTCCAGAATAGCGTCGTTCTACTCCATCAGCCCGACGGCTGACGAGCGGGAATTCCCGTCGGACGAAGCACGCACTAAATTCTACAAGAAGCTCCGTCTACAGGCTTTCTTCGCTGCCACCATCGGCTATAGCCTCTATTATGTGTGCCGCACATCGCTCAATGTGATGAAAAAACCGATTATCGACAGCGGTGCCCTCGACGCCACACAGCTCGGTATCATCAGTTCGGCACTCCTCTTCGCCTACGCCATAGGCAAGTTTGTCAACGGGTTCATCGCCGACTACTGCAACATCAAGCGCTTCATGGCCACCGGCCTTATCATATCGGCTTTGGCCAACGCCTTCATGGGCATGATGGGCATAGCCTCAAGCGCCATTCCCGGAGCGGTGATGTGTACATGCTTCGCCATAATGTGGTGCTTCAACGGCTGGGCACAGTCAATGGGCGCCCCTCCTGCCATTATCAGCCTTTCGCGATGGTTCCCGCTCAAAGAGCGCGGCACCTACTATGGCTTCTTCTCAGCAAGCCACAATCTCGGCGAGTTCTTCTCTTTTCTCTTCGTAGGCTCGATAGTGGCAGTAGCCGGATGGCAGTCGGGATTCTTCGGCTCGGCCATAGCCGGCGCCATCGGCATCGCCCTTGTGCTTTTCTTCCTCCACGACCACCCCGGTGCCCACGGACTCCCCTCTATCGAGGCACTCTCGGGCGAGAAGAAAGGTAAGGACGACAAGATGTCAACCAAGGATATACAGAAGATGGTGCTCCGCACTCCGGCCGTATGGGTACTGGCCGCAGCAAGCGCCTTCATGTATATCTCGCGCTATGCCATCAACGGCTGGGGCATGCTCTTCCTGCAGGAGCAGAAAGGCTTTACCGATGTAGAAGCGCTGTCGATTATATCTATCAACGCCCTGCTCGGCATCGCAGGCACAGTGCTTTCCGGATGGTTCTCCGACAAGCTCTTCAAAGGCGACCGTCAGATTCCGGCCCTGATATTCGGTGTGCTCAACGCCACAGCCCTCGCCCTGTTCCTATTCGGAGGCAACGCCATGTGGATTAATATCCTCTCCATGATACTCTTCGGCATCGCCATCGGAGTGCTCATCTGCTTCCTTGGCGGACTGATGGCCGTGGATATCGTGCCGCGACGCGCCACCGGCGCAGCTCTCGGAGTGGTAGGCATAGCGTCGTACGTAGCCGCCGGCATACAGGACGTGGCCTCGGGATGGCTTATCAACGACAATATAACTGTAGTCGACGGTGTAAACCACTACAACTTCACACCCGTAGCGATATTCTGGCTCGGGGCATCGATAATATCGTTCCTGCTCCCGCTGCTGAATCTCCGCCATAAAGTCGACCATTCAGAATAAACCCACCAACACTCTATATATACAATTACTGACAATCAACTAATCAAAGGAATTAATTTTGTTTTAGGTTATTGGGAATTCAAAAAAAGCCGAATGGGGAATCCGCGAAGGATTCCCCATTCTTTTTTAACAAACTACACGAGCAGCAATCCAGGTGCAGGATGTTAAGTTATATTTAGAAATAGCATCAGTACGCTGTCAAAACTTTTTCGTAAATTTGCCGTCCATAAAATCCAACAATAGAAATTTTATACCTATGAGTACATGGTTTGAATGCAAAGTGCGCTATGACAAGATACAGGAAAACGGCTCGGCCAAGAAGGTCAACGAACCATATCTTGTCGACGCTCTCAGTTTTACAGAGGCTGAAGCCCGTATAATCGAGGAGGTGACCCCCTATATCTCCGGCGACTTCTCCGTATCTGCTGTGAAGCGTACCAATTTCACTGAAATTTTCTGGGACGACACTGCCGACAAGTGGTATCACGTAAAAGTCAGCTTCATCACACTCGACGAGAAGACTGCCGTAGAAAAGAAGACCACATCACATATCCTTGTTGCCGCCAACGACTTCCGCGGCGCTCTCGACCATTTCATGGAAGGGATGAAAGGCACCATGGCCGACTTCGAGGTAAGCTCGATAGCCGAGACCCAGCTTATGGACGTATACAAAGCCAAACTCGAAGGTCAGACAGCCGAATAACATCAACACTAGCCATGCCATCGGTAACATCACGCCTGCTTGATATACAAAGTCGCATCCCCCGGGGTGTGACACTGGTGGCCGTGTCAAAATTCCATCCCGTCGAGGCCATCCGCGAGGCATACGACGCCGGCCAGCGCGATTTCGGTGAAAGCCGCGCGCAGGAACTCGCCGTCAAGGCTCCCGCCATGCCCGAAGATGTGCGCTGGCACTTCATCGGCCACCTGCAGACCAACAAGGTACGCCAGATAATGCCACATGTCAGTCTGATTCACAGCATCGACTCGATAAGGCTGTTGCGCATCGTCGACAGCGAGGCCGCACGCATAGGCCGCACGGTAGATGTGCTGCTTCAGGTACATGTGGCCCGGGAAGAGACAAAATTCGGGTTTACCCCCGACGAACTGCTCGCAGAGCTTCCTGCTCAATGGCAACCCGCCGACACATCCTCGGTAAGAGTGCGCGGCGTAATGGGCATGGCGTCGCTGACTGACGACAACAGCCGCATCGCAGCTGATTTCTCAGAAATAGCAAGAGTATTCAGGGAACTGCGCGAAGGCCTCTTTGCAGGAGTCGCAACCTTCGACACCATCTCAATGGGGATGAGCGACGACTTCGGCATAGCCATAGACGCAGGGAGCACCATGGTGCGCATAGGCACCGACATATTCGGCGCGCGTGAGTACTGACTTTACCCACACTGCCGGCAACGGCGACGCCCAATCTTTCCGACATAGCTCTGAGCAATCATCAAGATATGTTTTACAGCATGTTGTTACTGCCGTAAAGCATATTTTTTATAATTTTACCTATTGAAATCTACTTAACCTAAAATATCAAAATTAAACAACCCAAGAAAAATCATCGATCAGCAATGGAAACCGCTCAAACAAAATCAACTAACGGCAGGCTGATTGCAATCATCGCGATGTTCTTCCTCTTCGCCATGATTTCTTTCGTGACCAACCTCGCCGCTCCTATCGGAACTATCTGGAAGACCCAGTATACATGGTCGGGCATGCTCGGCAACATGATGAACTTCCTCGCCTACCTGTTCATGGGCATCCCCGCCGGCAATCTTCTCGTGAAAATCGGCTATAAGAAAACAGCTCTCTGGGCTATGGCCGTTGGCTTTATCGGCCTTGTGTTCCAGTGGCTCTCCGGAAAAGTCGGCGCCGAAGCCGGCCTCTTCAGCGTCGGCGAACAGGTTGTGACCCTCAACTTCATCATATACCTCCTGGGCGCATTCATCTGCGGATTCTGCGTATGTATGCTCAACACCGTAGTCAACCCGATGCTCAACATGCTCGGCGGCGGCGGCAACAAGGGCAACCAGATGGTACAGGCCGGCGGCTCTCTCAACTCACTCGCCGGAACTCTCACCCCGCTCTTCGTAGGTATGCTCGTGGGCGAAGTCTCCGACAAGACCACAATGGGCAATGTGGCTCCGCTCCTCTTTATAGCCATGGGCGTGTTTGTAGTGGCATTCCTCGTGATTTCTGCTGTAGCCATCCCTGAGCCCCACCTCCGCAAAGAGGGCGTGAAGAAAGTGGAAATGGCCCATTCTCCCTGGAACTTCCGCCACACCGTGCTCGGCGTTATCGGCATCTTCTTCTATGTAGGTATCGAGATCGGTATCCCCGGCGTGCTTATCTTCTATCTGGCCTCAGTCACAGGTTCGGCAGCTGTAGCCGGCGGTGTAGCAGCCATCTACTGGCTCCTCATGCTCTGCGGACGTATGATTTCCTCGGCTATCTCCAGCAAGGTATCAAGCCGCACACAGCTTATCACTGTGTCAATAACAGCCATCGCATTCATCTGCATCGCAATCTTCCTCTCCGACAGCTATACCATCAACATGCCTTCTTACGCAGCCAATGAAGGATTCTCGATTGTAGAGGTGCCCACAAAGGCACTCTTCCTCGTGCTCTGCGGCCTCTGCACATCGGTAATGTGGGGCGGCATCTTCAACCTCGCTGTAGAGGGCCTCGGCAAGTACACGGCACAGGCATCGGGCATATTCATGATGATGGTTGTCGGCGGCGGCGTGATGCCTCTGATTCAGAACTGGATTGCCGACAACGTAGGCTATATGGAATCTTACTGGCTGGTAGTGGCAATGCTCGCCTACCTCCTCTTCTACGGCCTTGTGGGATGCAAAAATGTCAACACCGACATACCTGTTGACGACTCCATCCAGAACGCAGCCTGATACTGCACATCGCACTTTACCAGACAGGCGACACACCGACCTGTATGAAATCTGAATACCATGCTTGCCGACACTACCATGAGTTGCCGGCAAGCATTGTATAACAGAGGATATTTCACCCGCGCACAATAATATAAGCATATCGTGCGTTAAACCACAAGAACACTTATTGTACATCATACAATATAATATCTCTCACTCAAGCGATATCCATAACCGATAGAAAGACATATCATTCTCTAAATCAAAAGATAAAATGGACACTAAAGTCATGAACCGCGCTGCCGACAACATCCGCGTGCTCGCAGCCTCAATGGTCGAGAAAGCCAAATCCGGACACCCCGGAGGCGCTATGGGCGGAGCCGATTTCGTCAACGTGCTCTACTCCAGCTTCCTTGTTACCGATCCCGACAATCCCACCTGGATTGCCCGCGACCGCTTCTTCCTCGATCCGGGACACATGTCTCCCATGTTATATGCCGTGCTCGCTCTCACCGGCAAGTATACGATTGAAGAGCTCAAAGGCTTCCGCCAGTGGGGCAGTGTGACTCCGGGACACCCCGAACTACACCCCGAACGCGGTGTAGAGAACACATCCGGTCCGCTCGGACAGGGCCACGTGATGGCTGTAGGATGTGCCATCGCAGAGCGTTTCCTACAGGCACGTTTCGGCGACTGGCTGACCCACAAGACATACGCCTTCATCTCCGACGGCGGTATCCAGGAAGAAATCTCGCAGGGCGCCGGACGCCTCGCCGGATATCTTGGCTTGAGCAACCTCATCATGTTCTATGACAGCAATGACATACAGCTGTCGACCGAGGTAAATGCAGTGACCACCGAAGATACAGCCGCGAAGTATCGCGCATGGCACTGGAATGTAATCGAAGTCGACGGTACCGACCCGCTTGCAATGGCCGGCGCTATCGAGACTGCCATCGAGGAAAAACACCGTCCGACCATTATCATCGGCAAGACAATAATGGGCCGTGGCGCAGTGACAGCCGACGGTGAATGCTTCGAGGCAAAATGCTCGACCCACGGCAATCCGCTGAGTGCATCGGGCGCAAGCTACGAAAAGACAATGGAACACCTCGGCGCCGACCCCGCTGATCCATTCCACATCTGGGATGACGTGAAAGCCCTCTACGACGCACGCAACGAGAAACTGCGTGCTATCGTGAAAGAGCGCCGCGAGGCTGAAAAAGCATGGCGCGAGGCTAATCCTGAAAAGGCAGCTCTGCTCGACAGCTACATCGCCGGCAAGCTCCCTGAAATCGATTGGGAAAATATCGCCCACAAGCCTAATATCGCCACCCGTCAGGCATCGGCCGACGTACTCGCCGAACTCGCCAAGAAGGTCGGCAACATGATTGTAGCATCGGCCGACCTCGCCAACTCCGACAAGACCGACGCATTCCTCAAGAATACTCATGCATTCACCAACGGCGACTTCTCGGGTGCATTCCTCCATGCCGGTGTGGCCGAGCTCACCATGGCTGCCATAATGAACGGTATCGCCCTCCACGGCGGCCTTATCGGCGCATGCGGCACATTCTTCGTGTTCTCCGACTATATGAAGCCTGCGGTACGTATGGCCGCGCTTATGGAACTCCCCGTGAAATACATCTGGACACACGATGCATTCCGCGTAGGCGAGGACGGACCTACACACGAGCCTGTTGAGCAGGAAGCACAGATACGCCTTATGGAAGAGCTGCGCAACTTCAAGGGCGAGCCTTCCGTACTCGTGCTCCGTCCGGGCGACGCCGCCGAGACATCAGTATGCTGGAAGATGGCCATGGAGAACACCAAGACTCCTACCGCCCTTATCCTTTCGCGCCAGAACATACCCGACCTACCAGCCACCACCGGTAACCGCTACCGCGAGGCTCTCGGAGCCGAAAAAGGTGGATACATCGTCAAGCAGGCTGAAAATCCGGCTGTGACACTTGTAGCCAACGGTTCGGAGGTATCTCTGCTTGTCGACGTAGCAGCAGAGCTTGACAAGGAAGGCATCACAGCACGCGTGGTTTCCGTGCCCTCAATCGGTCTATTCGAATGCCAGAGCCCCGAGTACCGCAACAGCGTAATCCCCGCCGACGGCAAGGTATTCGGACTCACTGCCGGTCTGCCATCAACCCTGCGCAGTGTCGTAGGAGCAAATGGCAAGGTGTTCGGCCTCGACCATTTCGGTGCATCGGCCCCCTACAAGGTGCTTGATGAGAAATTCGGCTTTACTGTTGACGCCGTACTTGCCAACGTAAAGGCATACCTCTCGAAGTAACATATCCCTGCCATACAGAATCAGCGCCAGTCCTCGTTGAAGGACCGGCGCTGATTTCATATATCCGCTTATTCTATTATTTATCGTACCGACGAGCCAAAGTTCAGTCTGCAATTACCTTGAAAGCCCTGCCGTCTACCGTCACGACATATATGCCCGCAGATGGCACGCGGCATGTCAGTGTTGCATCTCCCGAACAATCGGAAACTATTCTCCTGCCATCAGCCGAACATATTACGACACACCCGCCGTATGGATTGGCAATATGGATATTCATTCCTGATACAGTCACCGATACATTCGAGTCATCATCAGATGTCGCAGCTATACCTGCCAAGCCGGCAACAACTACCGAGTTGGACATCTCGCTCACGACTTCCGGAAACTGCCCGGCATTGTCGCGATAGATGCCGGTGACATAATATCCGGCCATATCGTCGTGCCCTAGGCCAAGAGCGGAAGCCGTACATGAGGTCTGTGCCGTATCATATGTGCGCACAGGCACAAGCAGCGACTCTCCCGGGTTCATGTCGACCGACACCCGCAGATTGTCAATGAAAAGCATGCCGAGCATTTCCGACGACATTAAGATGAACGACCTTGCCGAACCTCCGTAAAAATCAAAATGGAATGACGTCATATTCTCGGTGACATCAAATTCCTTACGCTCGACGTACTCTATACCTCCCGAATCAGTATACCGGCCCATCGCCACGAAGCCGCCGGTAAGATTGCGGCGTCCCATGGCATCGAACGAGATGCTCACATGTCCGCCACCTACTGACAGGTCGTAGACCGGCGACACGAGCATGGCGTCATCAAAAAGACTGAAATCCTGATTATTCAGCCCGAGCAATCCCTTGGCAAAAGCCGGCATCACTACCTCCCAGTCGCCATCAATACGCCCACTGAGTTCCTTCTGAGGCTTATCCACAGTGCCCTCAGTATGAATGTACGAAAAATCCGTATTTACGATATCATAGGTCTCGGCCTGCCGCGCTGTATGCACTTTTACTACGTGCATGGCATATACGGTGGCAAGATCCGATTCCGACCATGAACCCGTGAAACTGTCAGCGTTCACATCCGTGGCCGCATAAGCCACAGGAGCCGACACGGCCTCGGGGATAACCCTCATTGGCTGTTCCTGCTCGAATGTGACATTCCCCCCCTGGCACCCGCACACAGTATAGTAATAAGGTGTGCCGAAATCAATATCGGCAACCGTATGGCTCGTGCCCTCCACAATGTAGCCTTCAAGCAGATAATCTCTTTTGAATATAGTAGTCACCGGGTCATAGCGCAATGTAAACACATTCAATGCATATGAATCGGCACCGACTGTCTCTTCCCAATTGGCGGTAAACGACCCGCGCGTAAAGTCAGAGGCCGGAAGCAACACCGGAATCCCCACCCCTCCGTCGTCAATGACAATATCATCAATGCAATATCCGCCATACATGCCGGAGAATACGATTACGGATGCATGTGTGCCTCCGTTCATCGTCATTGTGTATTCGGCCCACTCGTCGGTAAGGGTTGCAAAGCCGTATCCACTGCCGTTCTGAGTGTCCATAATAAGCAGAGGAGTGGAAGCTACGTCGGCCTTTGCCCTGAACATGATTTTATAGTTACCTCCGTTGCCGCTGAGATTTATGGCGGGAGTGGCAAGGGATCCCTCTCCCGCGGATATATAGGCCGAGCCACCGGCCTGGAACACTCCACTGCCGCTCCAACCGGGGGTTTTGGTCAGTTCAGCCGGTACGATACCGTCTGTGATTACCGGACTGCCCATATCGGGTGCTACATCAGTCCCCTTGGAGAATCCTGAAAAATCCTCATCAATGACAACGGATGCATGCAGAGGGGCAGAATATAAAGCAAAAGCAAATATCCCTGTGAGTAATGTTGGTTTCATAAATTAATCAAATAAATTCATACTTTACAAAAGTACGTTAATCTATCAAAGTTTCCAAACCCCGACTCAACATAAATATCGCATCAATGGTTCTATAAGTAAGACTCAACATCAACCCTTAGAGCATGTTTATGAAAAAAGATATGATATTTTTCTCTCCCGATGGAGACGGACTAACCTCTACCTCAGCCAACCATATCGCCAATATGGCGAAGGAGATGATACGCAATTTTGACAGCACAATTGCCAACCTTGTGTTCTATACGACTGAAGTATCGCTTATAGGCGTCGACTCGCGCAATGTGCTACAACAAGGCGCAACAGACGCGGATGTGCTGTCGGTAGCGGGCAAACTACGCATCATCGCACAAGCCAAGTCGCTGATAGCATGGCTGAGAGAAGCCATAAAAGCCCGCGAGAGACTCATAACCGAAGCAGAGTCTCTCACACTGGAAGAGTATGCCAAGGAGAAAGGCATCACACTTGAAAAAGAGCCGGAGGCCGGTACTCCAATCACTGAAGATGACTATTATGCATCCCTTTCGCTTGACGAACGCAACCGCTATTATGAGCTTGAGACTCTCGCAGCCGTAATCGGCGAAGAGATACACCCGGGCGGACATTTCGCCGAAGCACGTGCGTCCCTTACCGAAAGATTCTCGAAGCCTCATGATGTAAAAGGCGACGGTCGCGACACACTTATATATACATTCATTCCTTCGGTAAGCGAGACTATCGTCGAGGACACTTATTTCTCATTGCAGAAGCAGTATCGCGAGGCACAGGCCCGATTGAACTCTATCAAATACGACTGCCGCAAAGCTGTGATGGAATCGGAGGTAAGGGTAAAGACCGAATATGCCGAAGCTATCAAACGCTACAACGCAGAGCGACAGCTCCTTGAAGCGGAACTTGCAAAAGATATCAGAAAACGCGTAAAGGAGATTGCCGATTACCGCATCGTCATTCCGGCGTCGCTTAAGAATATATACGATGATGTGTCACGTCTTGGTAAGAAAAACAACGACACCGGAGTGAACCAATAACACTCAGCGTGACTCCGGGAGTTCTCCTGTAAGATATATCGGTCGGGAGCTGAAATGTCCCATTTGCGGCATATAGCCCCCTAATGCATGGCGGGAAGTACCTGACAGTACATTTTTAGCATGAAAATCATGCAATCATAGGCGAAACCGCTCCCGCGGTCTATCATAATCCATATGGCCGGGGTTGCATCTTTTTCCGCCGTTGATGACTTGACTGTTCGTAGGCGTGTTTTTGCTTTGGTAAGCAATCCCGGGCTCTTGCTCTTGATTTCGCTCTTGCTCTCTTAGGAGCCTCCCGCATGCAACCGACAATCGGCGGAGGCCAATACGACTATGATGCCGGATTGGTCTCCGCTTCTTTTTACCAAGCGAAAAAATATCCGGGCCCGGTAACATTCGGTTACAGAGCCCGGCAATAAGTGCGGTTACTTGAATTCTTGTGTGGAAGTGCAGGATTTTACACCGGAATAGCCATCATAGGAATGTCGGCGTGGAAAAGCAGGCGATGTGCAAGCGACGGATTGAAAAGCCGGGCAAACATGTTCTTCTTTTTATTTGACACTACTATGAAATCAATATGCCTGTCGCGCCCAAGAGCCTCGAAATCTTCTACGAGATTTCCCGGTGACATCGTGGCGGCATGATACTCGAATCTTGGATAATGCTCCCTGCAATATTCCAACAAAGGCTCTACCGACTGAGCCTTGCGGCGCAGACGTCCACCTCCCTTGCGGTCAGGAATACTGATAAGAGTCACACACAGACTGCGGTCAGCAAACAGGCCATACAAGGCATCCATCGTCAGGATATCATCCTGGTCGAGATTGCAGAAGAGAACTGCATGATGCAGGTCGGAAAGGTCGCGGAATGATGCCGACTCCGGAATCGTGATAATCGGGAACCTGCATGAGTCGAGCACCTCGGCCGTGACGCTCCCCACAAGCTCGCGCCCTTTTTTATCGCTCTCGCGCGTACCCATCACTATCAGCGACGGTACATTTTCTTTAGCATACTCGGTGATTACCTCCTCCGGAAGCCCTTCAAGCACCTCTGTAGTAAATTTCACAGCAGGGAGTTCCGACGATTTTATGCGCTCCCGCAGACGACGGGCAAACAGTTCCATCGTGTGCCGGGCCTCTATATCAAGTTCACGTCGCAACTCTGCATCGGCCACATCTTCATAACTGAGAGTGTCGGAGAGTTGCGACGGTATCGCGATATCCGGGTCAAGGAATGCGTTCAGGAGCACTATGCGCCCATGGTGGCGCGCACCGATGCCGAATGCGATATCCACGGCTTTGATGGAATGTTCGGTGAAATCGACAGGCACAAGGATGAAGTGTCCTTTCTGTCGTTTCTCCCCGTCACCTGGCACAGGGAGAAATATATCGCGGTTTTCGATTATGCGGAGAGCTTTCGGAAGATCACTTTCGAGAATACGCACCCTGACACCCGAACTTACAACCGGAGCAGAAAGATTGACATTCTGCAGCACAGCCTTCACGCCCTCGCCCTCCAGCAATGCTTTAAGGGCGACAGCATGGTCGTAGGTGTGTATCGCTACAGTTATCAGACGTGGTTCTGCCGTTGATGACATGGATGCAGGGTGTAGTGTGAGGTTACTTTTCTGCGGCGTTCTCTTCGAGGATGGCGATAGCCATATCGTATATTGTCGTATCGTCAAGTACTACGATGCCTCCGTCGGGACCCGGCTCGATGTGTACGCCACAGTTGTTGCCGAACTCATAGTTGCTGCCGCCGAAGTAATTGCGGACGGTCTGTACAGTTGTATTGAGCTTATCGGCGATTTTATGCATCGAGCCATCGGGAAGGCTGTCTTTGATACGGCGGAGGTCATTGAAAGAAATAGTCTTTGTCATGATACTATAATTTTAATGTGAATAATAAATTCAGTATGATACCTGCACCGGCCACTCTGCCGACACCCGGTATCTTGACATCCCTAAATTAGGTTATTCCGACAATAAAAACAAATTTTAGGGGCTATAAAGTTTTCTGTTTTAAAACATGTTTTTATCCGCCGCCCGGGCTATATCCGCCTAACACCATGTATTACAACCTTTTCATAAAGCCGCCTGACACAGCAGTGCCCTTCCGCACCATAGACGGAGCACAAGGCTACCATCGATATCAGGACGGAAGGGCACTGCCGTTAAAATCCCAAAGGCTATATCATATTATAGCTATGGCATTGCCGTTGATCCATGCGCGGTGGCTGTTGTCGACCTTTACATCGTACCACTTGACCACGGTAGAATCCACACGCGTTGTGACCGAATCAAGAATCTCGACACATGTACCCTCGTGCAGAAGCATCGCCTCCTCCGAGCGGTCTTTCGGCACACGGGGCGATGTGCTCAGCAACGTCGACGGATCGATTACCACGGCATGGTCATGGCTGGTAGAATAGCGTGTCGACACCGAGGCAAACACATTGGCGATAATGCATAGAGCCAGCAGGACAAATCCACCGAAGAAGCCGACCTTGCGCAACGGCACATTGGCCGAAAAAATATAAAGCGCGACCGCTCCAAGCAGCATGATGAAACATCCGATGGCTATGCCGGCCCATTCGTTGCCCGACAGGCGGCAGGCAAATCCATTTACGGTATTGGATATGAACATACCGCGGTCACCCGGCTCGTCGGTAATCCTTGAGTTGACAAACTCGAGATTGGTGCGGGCATCGGCATTAGACGGATCCAGCCGCAACGCCCTCTCATAGTAGAGTATGGCCATTCCCGGCTTGCCCTGACGGTAATAGCAGTTGCCGAGATTGTAATAGAGGTTGCTCGATGTGCCCTCCTCACCGGCTATCTGAAGATAAAGCTCGGTGGCCTCGGCGAAGTTGTCGGTCGCATACGCTGAGTCGGCACGCTGAGTCAGAGACTGGGCGGATACGGTAATCGTCTGGCATAGAAATGCCAGCAGAGATATCATGTATATAATCCTGGAGTTCATGTTATGAGTGATAGAGGAGTATGGTTATTTCTTTCTGATGCCTTCCATGGAGTTCATCGCACGCGACGCTTCATTGTAAAGCTGCTCAATCTGCTCATCGGAGCGGGCAGGAGAATAGCGAGCCATCTCGCAGTCATCGATAATGCTGATAAAAGTATCGGCAAGCTCCTTGGGCGCACCGTAAGAGTCAAGCTGTCCTGCGATATTGTCGCGTGTAAGCTGGGAGGCCTGCAGTCCGAGTTTATCACCGAGATAGCCCCATATGGCACCGAGCAGTTCGGCATAGAACCTATCTGAGTCATGGGCGAGCATTGCCTTGTGGGCACTCTTAAGACGGCGGCGGGCAATCTTTCCGGCACGTGCGAGACGGCGCCCCTGCACATCGGCATTAAGGCGCGCCTGCTTGCTGTAAAGCCACACAATCAGCACCAGCAATGCGAGCAGAAGCAGATAGCAGGGCCAGTACCACCAGGAGTTGTAGACATATGTATGTGTCCTCTGAAGGTCAAGATCACCAAGTTTGATATGCAGTATGTCGGAGTTTTTGCTCGACACGCTCTGTTTGCCGCCTGCTACCGCAGAGGGGGCCGCACCCTGCGTGACCTTTATATTGTAGGAAGGGGTGCTCAGAGTGACATACTGGCGGCTATCGGGATTGAAATACACAAACTTGTCGGCGCCTATGGTAAACGTACCAACGCTCTGCGGCACAAATGTATAATCGACAGTCATGGTGCCTGTGACTGTACTGCCGGAGATATGAGAATCTATATCCGTCTGCGGCTGATACTGCTCGAACTCCGAGGGGAAATCGATTACAGGCTCTTTCACATACTTGATATTTCCGGTGCCTTTGATTGTATATACAAGCGAGGCTGCCTCGTTGGTCTTGAACACCTGTCCGCTCAGACGGCTGTCAATCGAGAACTGTCCCACAGCGCCAGTAAACCCATCGGGCTGAGGCTGCGGAAGAGCATCTATTGTAATCGACGCCGAGTTGGAGGTAGTCTTTATCTGGCGCTCCACCGGGCGGTTTCCACCCCAGAATCCGCCCATGCGCTCATACTGCACTACGGTAACATCATATTTTCCGGAGTTGATGGTAAGCCGACCCGACTTCTGAGGGAATATCACACACTGCTTAAGTATGGCGGTCATATAGTTCTGACCGTTGTAATGCTCCACCTCGTTGAGCGTGGGATTAAGCTGAATCTCATCAATGAGAAATCCGTCGAACGACGGCTGCGTAGTGGGTATGAACGAACTGATGCTGTGCTTGGTATAGAGTTTTATCGTACACAGAATCGCTTCCTGCTCGTAAGCTCTGGTCTTGTTGAGTATAATGCGTACGAGCACATCGTTGGCGTTAACGCCTCGGTCGGCACTCTGTGTGCCGATATCGTCGACACGCGCCGACGGCTGTGCTCCCTGCTGTGTCTGGTCGGGAGGGAGCACGGTAAACGACGCCGTGCGGGTCGTGTAAGTCTTGCCCCCTGATGTGATACGCGCCTCGCCGATAGTATATGTGCCGGGATTGTCGGCACGATAGGTAAACGAATAATCGACAGTGGTCGACGACGATGCGTGGCCGTTGACCCACTGGTAATTCTGCATACGCGAAGTGGAAGGCCCGTAAAGGAGTGTACACCCCTTGATTTCCGGTGCCTTCAGTCCGGAACCCTCGCCGTCCTTAAGGCGGAAGGTCACATTGAACTTATTGCCCGCAATCACTGTGCGCGGCGGTATGACCGTGAACGAAGTTTCGGCAACGGCAGCCACAGCCACCATCACCATCATTAGCATGGTCATCAATATCCTTCGTGTCATTGCAATATTCTGTTTATCTTAATCAAAAACGTTGTCAGGTAAAGCATGTTGAGAAACTGAGAAACTGAGCCACAGACTACCACTGCGGGCCGGTGGTACGACGCGCGCCCTGAGCCTCTTTCTTCTGCATCTCCTGGACTTTACGACGGGTAGCGTTTTCCTCATTCTCCATTGTCTTGAGGATTTTTGCGGCATTTGCGTCGCTGATTCCGCCCTGTTGCTGCTGGGGTTGCTGCTGAGGCTTCTGCTTGTCCTGATTCTGTTGATTCTGATTCTGGTCTTTATCTTTATTCTGGTCCTGGTCTTTGTTTTGGTCTTTGTTCTGATTCTGGTTCTGCCGGTCCTTGTTTTGGTCCTTCTGGTCCTGATTTTGATCCTTATTCTGATCTTTATTCTGATCCTGATTTTGCTCCTGCTCCTGTTTCTTCAGCTGAGCGAGACGCAGATTTTCCCTTGCCTTGTCATTGTCGGGATTCTTACGCAAGGCTCCTTTATACATATTTATGGCCTGGTCGTACTGCTGCTGGTTGAACGCCATGTTGCCGAGATTGTAGAACGAGCGCTCACTGATAGCACCATCACCGGCCGTCTTTGCCAAATCAGTCAGGATTGACTGAGCCTCGGCTATTGGATTGTTCTCGTTGTTGGGGTCGGCATTCCCGGCCTGACGCAGAAGCGATACGGCAAGATTATACATTGCTTTTTCGCTCATGGCATTCTGTTCGAGAGCCTTGCGATACTCTACCTCGGCTTCAGCAAAACGCTTCTCCTCATAGAGTTTGTTGCCGGCTCTTATATGGTTACGCTCCTTACGTGTCGACGTGTCGGAGGTGTCGCCGGCGGCACGGGCTACCGACGGTATCGTCAGCAATGCGGCTGTAGCCAATGCTGTAAGTATGTTGCGTTTAAATAGTGACATAGGCTATTTACCAAAGAAGTTGAATTTCTTGAGCCATCCGATTTTGCGCTCCGGCAGAAGCATGTCGGCGATAAGGAAGGCAAGAGCAAGCCATGCGAATACCGGAAACTGCTCGGCGCTGGCTTTGTATGTAACCTTCTCGAGCGATGATGTGGCGAGTGTCTTCAACTGCTCGTCGATATCTTTTACCACACTTGACGACGCACCCTGCACGTATATGCCGTCGCCGGCCTCAGCTATCTTGCGCGCCATCTCTTCGTTGAGGCGTGTGGTGACCGGCGTGCCGTTGTCGTCGCGCAAGAACTGTCCGTCACGCCCGATAGGTATCAGCGCACCCTTGGCCGAGCCCAGACCGATTACATCGACCTGAATGCCCTGCTTCGCAGCGGCCTGTACGGCTGCCACAGGGTCGTCCTCGAAGTTTTCGCCGTCGGTAATCACGATTATAGCCTTATGCACATCCTCGTCGGGCGAGAATGATGTCACGGCCATATCTACGGCCGCACCGATAGCTGTGCCCTGAGTGGGCACCATCTCGGTGGATATGCTGCTGAGAAACATCTTGGCGGAAGAGAAATCGCTTGTGACAGGTAGCTGCGTGTATGCATCACCGGCAAATACGATGAGTCCCACCTTATCGTTTCCAAGTTTGTCGAAAAGTTTCTCGAGAATGAGTTTGGCACGTTGCAGACGGCTCACACCACGCGGGTCGTCGGTCGACGATGCAAGCATTGAGTTTGACACGTCGAGACATACCATCACTTCGATACCCTGCACTTCGCTGACCTCCTCCTTAGCGCCTGCGCGCGGTCGGGCGAGCACAATCACAAGGGTGGCCAGAGCCACCAGCTGGAGCACCAGCTTAAGCGCCGGAGTGTAGCGCGAGGCCTCGGGCATAAGCCCGGCCAGCACTTCCGGATTGCCGTATAGGCGCAACCGGCGTCGGCGTGTATAACGTGCCCACAGGAAGAGTCCGGCTACGGCAAGTAGCGCGAACATCAGATATAACAGTCCCGGATTGGCAAAACTAAACATAGTGAACTCAGAGATTAGGGTAATGTACGTAGCACCGTACGGCGCAGGATTATCTCGGCAAGGAAGAGGCCGAAGGCAAGCCAGGCCCAAAGCATGTAGTCATCCTCGGTGTGGGAAAAATGCCTTACATCCATCTGTGTCTTCTCAAGCTGGTCGATTTCAGCAAAAATTTCCTTCAGGACGGTGTTGCCGGTAGCTCTGAAATACTTGCCGCCAGTCGAGCGTGCAATATTCTGAAGAGTCGCTTCGTCGATGACTACAGGCATCGGCACATAATCTATGCCTCCGAAGTAGTTGCGCTGAGGTGTGGGTGCTGTACCGTTTCGACCGACACCGATGGTATATACCTTTATACCCATCTTTTTAGCGATTTCGGCGGCCGTCATAGGAGCCACAACACCGGTATTGTTTGTGCCGTCAGTGATAAGTATGATGCTCTTGCTCTTGGCTTTCCCTTCCTTTATACGGTTGATTGAGGTAGCCAGACCGTCGCCGATGGCTGTACCGTCGTTGAGCATGCCCATACGGATATCCTTTATATAGTTGGTCACCATCGCACGGTCAGTAGTCATAGGGAGAGCTGTAAAACTCTCTCCCGCAAAAATGACAAGACCAATGTTGTCGCTCTCGCGTCCGGCGACAAAGCGTGCGGCCACATCCTTGGCAGCCTCGAAGCGGTCGGGCGTGAAATCGCGTGCGAGCATCGACGAAGATATATCAAGCGCCAGCACGATGTCGGTACCCTCGGTGGAAGAGGTACGCCAGCTGTCGCGGGTCTGCGGACGTGCAAGGACTATAATCACACATCCTATCGCTGCCAGTCGCAACAGAAACAAAAGATGTATGAGATACTCTTTGTACGAGCGCGGAAGCCCGGCATAAGGACTCACCGTGGATATACCGAGAGCCGGGAAGGCCGAGCGGTGCTTCCACACATACCAGGCTATCAGCGGTATATATATCGTGAACAGCCAAAGATATTCCGGATGGGCGAGCTGCATTATTTTATTGATTCAGAGTTAGTGATTTCAGATTTCGTGTCAGTGACCGTCGCGGGGGCACTACCGTCGGCGGCAGGGTCAGCGACCGGTTTCTCGACCGGCTTTGTGTCCTCGACAAATCGCGTGGCCATAGTGAAGCTCTTGACATTGTCGTCGGGTAGAGGCCTTACCTTTGCAAACTTGACAAAATCGGCCATCTCAAGAATCTGTTGCATCAGTCCGGCCGACGGACGAGTCTCATCGTGGCGGCTTACCTGCTGCATAATCTGGGTAGAGGTCATCTCCATGGCGTTTATTCCAAAACGTTGCTCCAGATAGGTACGCAGAATCTCGGTAAGACGGGTATAGTATTCTTTCTCATGGCCGTTTTCGCAGAGTTTCTCACTCTTGAGCCTTGTAAGAGCCTGCATGGCCAGTTCGTACGGAGGAACAGGTTTCTTCTGCGGAAGTATGCTTACCACCTTCTTCTTGCGGAAGAATATTATCACCGCCACAAGGAGGACTACAAGGGCGCATATAAGTATCACCCACCAGTAGTCGGCTATAAAGTCGGGCACGAAGTCCCAGAGCTTCCATCCGCCGTCGACAGTATCCGCATAGTCGTGGACTGTGCGGAGGGAGTCGACACTGACCGGAATTACCTTCAGCGGCAAATCATTCGACATTATTGTTTCGTTGCCGCATACATACACGAAAGGCGGTATGGTATACAATCCCGAATCAAAAGCCTGTATAATGAGCTGCTGGCGTATCTCCTCACGTCCGGAACCGATGTCGGATGTGTCGGGACGTCCGGCCTCAACCAGGTCGATAGCCGATGTAAGCGTGTCTCCGACATTAAGGAAGTGGCCCTGCACACCGCGGTCCTGCACAATATCCACATGCAGTGTGGTCTGCTTTCCCATCAGTATGTAGGCCGAGTCGAGGCTGGTCTTCAACTGTACCGGACCGACCGCCGATGCACCCACCGCAGTGAGCGCACAGAACAGAAAGGCCACATGTCGCAGTGTGTACCTTAAAAATGTTACGGTTGAGGGGATAATATGCTTCATCATAATCAGATTCTGAACGTTTACCTTACGCCGCGCTTCTTGAACAGGCCCATGAGCGACTTGACATAATCCTCGTCGGTGGTAATCGACGCATAGTCGACACCACACCGGTTGAAACGATCGGTCATCACCTGCTGGCGCTCGTACCACCATTTGTTGAAAGCCTTCCTCACACGCCCGGAGGAGGTATTGACCCAACGCAGAGCACCGGTCTCAAGGTCCTGCACACGCATCAGCCCTACGTCGGGCAACTGGGCGTCGCGGCGGTCATATACCTGAATCGCCGTTACGTCATGCTTGTTGTTGGCAATGGACAGAGCCCGATAGTAATCTCCCGAGTCGATGAAGTCGGAAATGAGGAAAGTGGTACACCGCTTTTTCAGCGCGTCGGTCATATAGCGCAATGCAAGGGATATATCCGTGCCTGTATGTTCGGGCGTAAAATCAAGCAGTTCGCGTATGAGAAACAGTATATGCCGGCGCCCCTTTTTCGGTGGAATGAACTTCTCGACATGGTCGGAAAAGAAAATCATGCCGATTTTGTCATTGTTCTGAATGGCGGAAAAGGCGAGCGTGGCCGCAATCTCCGCAATCATCAGTCGCTTCTGCTCGCCCATGGCGCCGAAATTACGGCTGCCGGACACATCGACAAGCAGCATCACCGTCATCTCGCGCTCCTCTTCGTAGACCTTGACATATGGCCGGTTGTGGCGCGCGGTCACGTTCCAGTCTATGTCGCGTATGTCATCGCCATACTGGTACTCGCGCACCTCGCTGAAGGTCATGCCGCGGCCCTTGAATGCCGAATGATATTCACCGGCAAATATATTCTGCGACAGACCTTTGGTCTTTATCTCAATCTTACGTATCTTCTTGAGTAGCTCGTTAGCGTCCATAGGTATAAGGGAATCAGCAGGTGGGTGTATGAAATACCGCATCATACGGTCCGGCAACCCCTACAGGAAAGCCGGACGGCACGAATCAAGGCACCTCTACCTTGTCGAGAATTTCAGAGATTACGTCGTCGGCAGTGATATTGTTGGCCTCGGCCTCGTAGGTGAGTCCAAGACGATGGCGCATCACATCGTGGGCTACGGCGCGCACATCCTCGGGCACCACATATCCGCGGCCGCGCAGGAAAGCGTAGCTGCGGGCGGCACGTGCCAGCGATATCGAGGCACGAGGCGAAGCGCCGAAGTCGATTATCGACACGAGGTCGTTAAGGCCATAGTCGGCGGGGAAACGTGTGGCAAACACGATGTCGACGATGTAACGCTCTATCTTCTCGTCGATATATATCTTTTCACATACCTTCTGAACCTCGATAATCTCCTGCGGACGGAGCAGAGGACGCACTTCCTTGCGCTCGTTGGTGATATTCTGGCGTATGATGAGTTTCTCTTCCTCTTTTGTAGGATATCCAATCACTACCTTCAGAAGAAAACGGTCGACCTGTGCCTCGGGCAGAGGGTATGTGCCTTCCTGCTCGATAGGGTTCTGCGTAGCCATTACCAGGAACGGTTCGTCGAGAGGGAATGTATTGTCGCCGATTGTTACCTGACGTTCCTGCATGGCCTCAAGAAGCGCACTCTGCACTTTGGCTGGAGCACGGTTTATCTCGTCGGCAAGCACGAAATTAGCGAAAACCGGGCCTTTCTTTACCTGAAACTGCTCGCTCTTCACGCTGTAGACCATCGTACCTGTAACGTCGGCCGGCAGAAGGTCGGGAGTAAACTGTATGCGGCTGTACTTTGCGTCGATTACCTGCGCGAGAGTCTTTATAGCCAAAGTCTTGGCCAGACCGGGCACACCCTCGAGGAGCACATGCCCGTTGGACAGAAGGGCTATCAGCAAAGAGTCTATAAGATGCTTCTGGCCTACAATAGTCTGATCCATGCCGCGCTGTATCATATTGATAAAGTCGCTTTTGGAAGCCACAAGATCGTTGAGCTCGCGTATGTTTACCGATTCACTCATAATAGGAATGTATTAGGGTATATTTAGTATTCTATGATGCAAATTTATTAATTCTAACAACTCAAGCGTTAATCACGATTGTTAAAATTATATATATATCCTTTAGGTTGTTAAAATTCGCAATTCCTGCTTCTGATTCAGCGACGTCCTTTCGTGCGGCGCTCTATCTCGCCGATTTTAGCTGTGGCGCGGCGCACACTCGCAGGGTCGGAGGCATCGATATTGTATTTCGAGGCTGGAGGAATCACTACAACCGTGCCCGGGCGTATACGGTCGGGATTACCGATTTTATCGGCATTCTCTTCATATATATATACCCAGAAACAGTGGTTGCCGTAATATTTGCGGGCCATTGTGGTAAGGTAGCGATGGCCGCTTACTGTGTCTGTGACCACTTTCGGGGCCGATGTCTGAGCCTTTACACTTGGTGCAACCGCATCGGCGCTCTCCGTTTTTTCAGGAGCTGACACTTCGGGTTCGGCAACGGGTTCTGTAGTCTGAGGCTCGTCGGCAATCTCTGTTATGAAACCGTCTGCCGGGGTTGTCTCCTCAACCATTTCCTCGTCATCGACGGAATCGTCGTATGTGGTGTCGGATGTATTGCTGAGATAGCCCAGAGTGATACTCAGCAGATAGCCGAGGGCCATGCCTACAATGACTCCGACAAGCAACATTAGCCAGGGATTAAGACCGGTGCGGTCGCGATATACGATTATCGGCTCGCGGTTGTCTGACGACGAGTCGTCATCGTCGCTGAAGAACTGTTTTTTCAGACGTTCGGCGCTTTCGCTGTATTTCTTCTCGACGGGTGCTTCCGGCTTATTATCAGCAACCGGCAGCACAACAGTTTCCGCTGCTGCAGGGATTACCACCTGTGCTTCGAGCATTTCGGGAGCGGAGTCAGCTATGATGTCAGCCTCAGCCTCTACTTCAGCCTCAGCAGGCACAGCCGGAATTCCAGCGCCGGAATCGGCACAGGCCGCCTCTTCGATTTCCGGTTTGTCGCCCGGGGCGTGCGCCTCAGCCTTATCCTCGGCCGTTTTATCTTCGTCGGCTGCTACGGCATTGTCTATGCCTGCCTCTGCCTGAGTCGCTTCTACCGCAGCGTGAACGGCTGTGACGTCGGGCGCTGACTTTTCAGTCAGGTCATCCTCCGATACTCCGGCAGCCAGTGCTACCGGTTCAAAAGCTGCAAAGGGCTCATTGACGGCCTCGGCCAGCAACGGGTCAGGTGCCCACACTACCGCCTCCTGCGACGGTTCGCCCGGGGCAAATGTACCTATACCGGCGATAGTCACACGCTCTCCACGGGCAAGCGCCTCAGTGGCCTTGTCAAGCAATGCGCGCAGAAAAAGAGCAGCCTCCTCGTCGGTGCATCCTGTGGCTCCGGCTATTGAAGACGCAATACGGTGGAATGTCATCTTGTCGTTCATGGGCGTTCTGTGATTTTTCTTCGCAACAGAGTGCTGGGATTAAACTGTATGGTTATCGCGGGAGGGAGGAGCAGTTTGCCTCCTCGGTCGAGGTCATCAACTATCTTTTCGTCTTCTTTTTGCGTAGTAAAAGTGCCGAAACCGGGCAGCAAAACAGTATCACCGTCGACAAGCGCATCGCGCAGTGCCGAGGCAAGCCCTTCGACAAGAGCCTCTACATCGCGCTCGGGGCGATGCAGTTCGGCCGACAGTTCGGCCACAAGTATATTGTTATCCATCGGGAAATAATTTCTGCAATAATATTACCAGATAATCACACGCTCTGACGGAGCGAGCCACATGGCATCGCCCTCCTTAACGGAGAATGCGTCGAAGAATTGCTCGAGATTGCGCAGAGTGCCGTTGACGCGCCAGCGACCGAGAGAATGGGGGTCGGTCTTTGTGCGGTTGAGAATCTCCTCGTCGCGTATATTTCCGGCCCACACATTGGCATAGGCAAGGTAGAAGCGCTGATCGGGTGTAAAGCCGTCGATTGTCTTGTCGGACTCCGGCTCGGCTTCAAGACTCATATGATAGGCCGTATACGCAACGCGCAGACCTCCCTGGTCGGCGATATTCTCGCCGAGAGTCAGACGTCCGTTGGCATGGGTGTCGCCAAGCACTATTATACGGTCGAACTGAGCTGCAAGCCGGTCGGTGAGTCCGGTAAATTTTTCTTTGTCGGCAGGCGTCCACCAGTTTGCGAAATTGCCGTCCTTGTCAAACAGACTCCCCTGGTCGTCGAAACCGTGGGTCATCTCATGCCCGATTACCACACCGATGGCGCCATAATTCTCGGCCGGGTCGGCATCGGGATTGAAGTAAGGCGGCTGAAGTATGCCTGCGGGGAAACATATCTCGTTGGTTGTGGGGTTGTAATATGCGTTGACAGTCTGCGGAGTCATGTACCAGCGGTCGCGGTCGACCGGTTTCCCCCACTGGGCCAGATTGTATTTCTGCTCATTGACAATGGCACGCTTGATATTGTCCCAGTAGCTCTGGCGCGGGTCTATGACAAGAGCCGAATAGTCGCGCCATTTGTCAGGATATCCGACCTTTACGGTAAATGCGTCGAGTTTCTCCAGGGCACGAGCTTTTGTAGTGTCGCTCATCCATGTGAGTCCCTTTATATGCATGCCGAGTGCCTTGCGGAGGTTGCCTACAAGCTCAAGCATTTTTGTCTTCGAGCGCTCGGGGAAGTATTTTTCAACATACAGCTCGCCTACAGCCTCGCCAAGAAGAGCGTTGGGCACGGCGAGAGCGCGTTTCCAGCGCGGCATGGGTTCTTCCACACCTGTAATGGCACGTGTAAGACCGAATTTGGCGGCTACGAAATCGTCGCTGAGATAGTCGGCTGCGCCATCAAGATACATTGCTGTAAGATAGTCGTGTAGTGCCTGTTCAGAGGCATTGGCAAGAATCGAATCGACAGCGGCGAGCACCTTTGGCTGCCCTACGATAAGAGTGTCAATGTCAGTAATGCCCTGGCGGTCAAAATAACGGCGGAGGTCGACGGCAGGATATTCAGCCGCAAGCTCCGACATGGCCATGGGGTTGTAGCTTGCGGCAGGGTCGCGGAGTTCCTCGCGGCTCATGGCGGCATGTGCCAGCTGAGTCTCGATTGCTATTGTATTGTCGGCGAGGCGAGCCTGTCCGTCGGCGGAGTAGCCTACCAGCTCGGCAAGCCGGCGCAGATATCCGGCATATGCCTCACGCACATTGCGTGCGCGATCGGTGTCCTCGATATAATAGTCGCGGTCGCCCATGCCGAGTGTGCCCTGCGTAAGATACATGGCATTGTTGTCGGAACTCATCATGTCGGCTTCCACACCGGTCTCGAAGAATCCGCTCATGCCCGGTGCGGTGGCAAGCATGTCGATTATGTCGGCACGACCGGCCTGGTTTATAGCCACCACATCGCCCATCACCGGCTGCGCACCCTGTATGTTGAGGCGCAGAGAGTCAAGGCCCATGGAATACAGGTCGCCGATTTTCTGCGCCACCGAGCCTGGGACGGCATTGCGGCTGTCGAGGCCGGAGATGAGTTCGCGCACCTGTATACGGTTATTGTCGCGCAACTGGTCGAATGTGCCGAAGCGCGCGAACTCCGGTTTAAGCGGGTTGAGTTTCATCCATCCTCCGCAGGCATAGTCGTAGAAGTCGGTCTGCGGAGCCACGCTTTCGTCGAGATTGGCACGGTCGACTCCGCGCGGTGCGGTTATGGCATTGGCGGTCATAATGGTAGTGGCGGTAGCAAGTGTGAGAGTGAGCCTGACGGCCCGGTGGGTTAATGATGACATGAGTGAATGGTCGAGGAGTGAGTATATTTAACGTAAGGGATTGATAAATAGTTCTACCGGAGTTCAGTCAATGCCGAGGCTCTGCTTGAGTTCGTCGAGTTCGATACCCGCGAGTTCCCACAGGCTCATGGCATTGTCAAGCTGCTTGCCAAGGGCCGCATGACGCTCGAATATGTCGGCATCGACCTCGCCGGCAGCAATACGTGCCTCGACTTCGGCAATCCGTGCCTCGATATCGGCGATTGATGCCTCGGCCTCGGCCACTTTCTTCTCGGCGCGTTTCACCATACGCTGGCGTTCACGTTGCTCGGTATAGTTTACACGCCCCTGGCGCTGTGCAGGAGCATCCTGTTGAGTCGCCGGTTTCTGAGGTGCCGTGGTATTTCTTGTGTCTTGAGCCGGTTTGTCGGAAGTCGAGGGCTTGTTGCGCTCAAGCTCGGCAAGCGAATCGAGCTTCTTCTTTTCAAGGAACTCGTATATGCCGCCAAGGCACTCTCTCACCTTTCCGCCTCCGAATTCGTATACCTTCTCGACCAGTCCGTCGAGGAACTCTCGGTCGTGGCTCACGACAATTACCGTGCCGTCGAAATCCTTGATAGCCTGCTTGAGGATATCTTTTGTGGCCATATCGAGATGATTGGTCGGCTCGTCGAGAATCAACAGGTTGACAGGCTCCAGCAACAGGCGTATCATGGCCAGTCGGGTCTTTTCACCGCCGGAAAGCACCTTTACCTTCTTGTCGGACGCCTCGCCTCCGAACATAAACGCGCCAAGAATATCGCGTATCTTTGTGCGGATGTCGCCTACAGCCACACGGTCGATTGTGTCAAACACCGTGATTTCCCCGTCAAGCAGCTGAGCCTGGTTCTGGGCGAAATAACCGATTTTTACGTTGTGGCCGAGCTTGAGGTGTCCGGTAAACGGGATTTCACCCATTATACACTTTACAAGAGTCGATTTCCCCTCGCCATTCTTTCCGACAAAAGCCACCTTCTCGCCACGCTTTATGGTAAACGTTGCGCCGTCAAACACCTGATGGTCGCCATATGCCTTCCCTACCCCGTCGGCTATTACCGGATAGTCGCCCGAGCGTGGGGCCGGAGGGAATCGCAGGTTAAGACGCGAGGTGTCGACCTCGTCGACCTCTATACGCTCGATTTTGGCGAGCTGCTTCATGCGGCTCTGCACCTGCACGGCCTTTGTGGCCTTGTAGCGGAAGCGTTCGATGAATTCCTCGGTGTCCTGTATCTGTTTCTGCTGATTCTCATAGGCACGGCGCTGCTGCTCGATGCGCTCCTGATGGAGCACCACATATTTCGAGTAGTTGACAGCGTAGTCATATATCTTGCCAAGTGAAATCTCGATTGTGCGGTTGGTGACATTGTCTATGAACGCACGGTCGTGGCTTACAAGCACCACAGCGCCGGCCTTGGTGACAAGAAAATTCTCAAGCCACTGTATCGACTCGATGTCAAGATGGTTGGTAGGCTCGTCGAGCAACAGCACGTCGGGGCGCTGCAATAGAATCTTGGCAAGCTCGATACGCATACGCCATCCGCCTGAAAACTCTGAAGTAGGACGGTTGAAGTCGCTGCGCACAAATCCGAGGCCTATGAGTGTCTTCTCCATCTCAGCCTCTCCGCCGTCGCCCTCTTCCATTGATATCTGCTCGGAGAGTGTGGTCATGCGGTCGATGAGACGTGCATACGCATCGCTCTCGTAGTCGGTACGTTCGGCAAGCTCCGCGCTCAGACGGTCGTATTGCTCGTGAAGCTGCTGTATATGGCCGAAGGCTTTGCGCACTTCGTCGATTACCGTGTTGGTATCGGTCAGCGTCATATGCTGCGGGAGATAACCTATTGTCACATCCTGCGGTACGGCCACAGAGCCGGAGGTGGGCTTCTGCACACCGGCGATAATCTTGAGCATGGTCGACTTTCCGGCCCCGTTCTTTCCGACGAGGGCTATGCGATCGCGCTTGTTGATTACATAGTTTATGCCGTCGAAAAGACTTTTCGCGCTGAATTCAACCGATAGATTCTGTATCGAAATCATCTGTTATCTATAGAAAAACACTACAAAGGTACTCAATCCCGCAGACATTTCATAACTTTGTATCCGAACCCCTGAATAACATCGAAACATCATTATCATATGAAGATTATTAAAACAATTGCCATCAGTACATTCATCGCAGCGACATCGCTTCTGTGCGATGCCCGTGAGTTTCAGGACTGGTCAAACTTCCGCCGCTACCACGACAGCAACACCGAAGTAAAGGCACTTCCTGCGGCCGAACGGCAGGTTGTATTCCTGGGCAACTCGATTACAGACAACTGGGCCCGTTTCCGACCCGACTTTTTCAAACAGAACGGCTATATCGGACGCGGAATCTCGGGACAGACCACCTATCAGTTCCTGTCGCGTTTCCGTGAAGATGTAATCAATCTGGGTCCGCGCATCGTGGTCATCAATGCAGCCACCAACGATGTGGCTGAAAACACCCATCCATATGTCGAGGATATGACTGTCGACAATATATCGTCGCTCATCGAACTCGCTCAGGCCAACGGCATAACTCCGGTACTCACCACCACTCTTCCGGCGGCATCGTTCGGATGGCGCAAGGAGATTACCGGAAGTTCCGACAAAATCGCATCTCTGAACAAGCGTCTTGAAGCGCTCGCAAAGAAGAAAGGCATCCTGTTTGTCGACTATTATTCGCGTCTTGTCAGTCCGGGCGACGAGACCCGGGCACTGAATCCGGCCTATACCAACGACGGCGTGCATCCCACCGAAGCCGGATATGCAGTGATGGAATCAATAATCCACCCTATGCTACAGAACTTGCTCGCGAAATAAGTCACCATCCACGTGACTCATAATAGGGGAATTGCTGCACGCATGCGCTGGCTGTAAATGAGTTATCCTTTCAGTAGCAAAAAATCGCAGTCAAAAATTTGCGACGTAAAAAAAATGTAGTACCTTTGCGCCCGGGTAAGTCCTACACGACCAGCTCCCCGGGAACTCCGCCAGGCCTTGACCGGAGCAACGGTACCGGGTTGTAGCGGTGCGATGTAGTCAGCTTACCCTTTTTTCATGCAGTTACATCAGCCGGCGCCGGCAAGCGCCACAGCATAATAGAAACTATCGGGTCCGCAGAGCCTCTGAACACATTTCCGGAGCGCATTGCGGACCCGATTTTTCTATCACCTATCGTACAAATCGGGCACTGACAATCAAAACCTATACTTCAACATCAGATGAAACCCCAGTTGCTTGCTCTCTATAATGGGATTGACTGTCATTGATTGGCCGTTACTCACAGTCATTCCATCGTAATGGGTATTCCTGATGTACATGTCGAATCCTCCGGTAAGGAACAGACTTCGCCATAGTCTATAGCTGAGCGAAGCCTCAAAATGATTGAATATGGAGTTCGACGCGTCGCCCTGTATATTGACAGGTTTACCTTCAGTGGTTGTTGACCAATCAAACTCCGGGGCATAACCATTCCATGTATAAATCCGGTAAAACTGGTTTGCAAGCATCAATGAAAATCTGTCATCCCAAAGACTAAAGTTCACGCCAGCCTTCATCGCGAATCCGGAACCCCAGTTGTAATTGCGGTGGTAGTCTCGATAAAAATCTGTAAGAATTCCAGCCAAAGCTATGCCGTTGAAATGCACAAAGCCGTCAATCCTCATCATAGGCAACGGTACATACCTGAGCATAACGCCGCCACCTACCGAGGCCGGAGCACCTAACTTATATGGCACAGCGCACGGAAACAGTCTGGATGGATTTCTCTCGGCATGGATTGTATCGGAGTCGAAGAAATCAAAATGCTGGTAAAGTCCGATATTGAGATTTAAATCAGGCCTGTCGATTATCTGTTTCGACAGTAGGCGTCCAACTATCTCTACCCGGCTCAGTAGCGGTTGCGACCTGATGCCCTGCATCTCAAGCATGAATGTAAAATAATCATATGGCGCTCGTGAATTATCCGCATACCTGTCTCCATACTCAATATCTATCTCTGCCGCCACACCTGCCTTTGTCCCTTCGTCATTATCCCACAGAGTAATTAGCCGTCCTCCCATAGACAATTCTACCCTTATTGGCGGAATACCGAAATTGCGGCCCGAAGAGGCCCTGCGACGCCATGAATCACCTGTGATAATTCGCGTGAGCCCCCTCATGGGATTGACAACAAAAGCAGCCAACTCTCTGCCAAACCTTTCAGCTCCGGAAGTCCTGTCATCAATAATAAGGTCGGAAGCTCTGTAAAGCACCTCGCCTATTGCAGCTCCGCCTATTGGAGTAGCAATAATATCGTTAGTGGAAGGGTATTCCCGCTCCATGCACATTTCCCACATGGCGCTTCCTCCGATGGCAAAAAGTTCAGACTGCCAGAAGTTGTAGCCATTTGAACGCCCGGCATTGAAGAATATAGATCCATTGTAGGGATGGTCAAACATGTTGGTATGCAAATGGTCGTCATCCCATTCGAAACCATGACGAAAATTCTCTTTGACAGTATTCCATGATATATAGGCATAGTGTCCTTTCAATACATAGCGGTCAAATGCCCACAGTCCTATGTTGAAACCGAAAGTCTCACCTGCCGCACGCCAGAAATGTTTCTTGCCGTATCTCGCTACATCCACACTGTCAGGAAGAATCACCGACGCGACAACACCTGAATCATCCTTATTACGGATTGCTCCATATGTCGTAGCAAAGAAAATATCCTCCTCATCTGCAACAGTGTGGCTTATCTGAGAGTAAGCCGCCGACATTGCTCCGTATAACGACATGAATACTAAAAACAAAAGCCTTTTCATACATTTTATATAACATTGACAAGGTTGAAGATGTTCCAGAATACGGGCAGTCAATACCACTCAAGCGCACAGCACCATTACGTACGACTCAGGCATATCAGAGTTTGATTCCGGCGCACGAAACCAAACCCATGATATGCCTGAAAAATATTGTTAATTATGAGAATCGAATGGCATTACAAGAGAGCCGTGTATATAGTCTTGGTATCCCTGGCCGTGAGGGGGACGTAGTTGCCTATGGATTCACCCTTATGCATGTGCAGCGCCTCGACAAGTGCCGGGATATCCGGGTCGGTGACACCGAGTCCGGCGAAGTCGGAAGGCATGCCGATATTGAGGAAGAAAGAGCGCAGACGCGCTATGCCTTCCAAGGCAATATCGACAGGAACTGACCCGGGGGCGGGGACAACATCCATCACGCGCTCGGCAAACTGTGCCACCTTGCCGGGATTTTTTGCAGCCACATACTCCATCCATGCGGGAATCACAGCCGCGAGTCCGGCTCCATGTGCTACATCCGGATATACAGCACTGATTTCATGCTCGATAAAATGACTCGACCAGTCCTCGCGCCGTCCGGTGCCGCAGATGCCGTTGTGGGCGAGTGTTGCCGCCCACATTATGTTGGCACGAGCCTGATAGTCGTCGGGCGACTCCATCACACGGCGCCCTTCGCAGACAATCGCTTTCAGCAGCCCCTCGGCCACGCGGTCGGTAACTTCACAATCGGGAGTATTGGAGAAATAGCGCTCGAATATGTGGGCCATCATGTCGACAATACCACAGGCGGTCTGCCAGGCCGGAAGTGTGAGAGTCAGCTCCGGATTCATTATCGCGAACTTAGGACGTAGCACCGACTCAGTGCGAAGACTCAGCTTCACTGGGCCGGAAACGACCTCTCCGTCCTCATTCCTTACCTCACGAAGGGTAATTACCGAATTTCCCGAGCCTTCACTGCCGGCAGCCGGTATGGTAAGCACCACTCCGACCGGCAAAGCACGCTCAGGCGTAGCCTTTCCACAATAGAAATCCCAGAAATCGCCGTCGTACAGTGCACCGAGGGCAATCGCCTTGGCTGTGTCGATTACCGAGCCGCCGCCGACAGCAATGATGATATCTATATCGTGCATGCGCACAAGCTCGATACCTTCGCGCACACGGTCATCGGCCGGATTAGGCTGGATGCCCTCAAGGTTGAAAGTGTCGAAACCGGCGGCATGAAGCGAACGCACGGCACGCCCGACAGCACCACTTCTTACGGCAGAGCCTCCGCCATATACCACAAGCGCGCGCGTGCCGCCAAACTCTTTGGCAAGCTCGCCGATTCTCTTTTCAGTATAGCGCCCGAACACAAACTTTGTCGGAGCATAATATACAAAATTATCCATGATAACAAGTTGTAGGGTTAAGCAAGCTAAGGGCATGTCTAAAAACATGCTCTAAAGTAATCAATGTCGTAATGACTCCACAAGGGGAGAAAAGAGGTTAGGGCCGTCAGGAACTTTATGCCCATCCGGCCCTAATCTATTTATATCATATATAAAATCAACGGCGTTTGCCGGCTCCGCCCTGACGCTTCTGCTGCTCGCGAAGCATGGCTTGCTGCTGGCGCTGCGCCTCTTCAAGACGTGCCATGAATCCGCTCTTCTTACGGGGCTTCTTGGCAGCCTCGGCCATCTTGGCGCGCATCTTGTCCTCGTTTACCACGTGGCGGAAGATATACATCTGCACGATGGTGATAAGGAGCGAAAGGAAGTAATAGTATGACAGACCTGCAGCGTAATTGTTGAAGAACACCAGGAACATCAAAGGCATCAGATACATCATCCACTTCATGCCCGGCATAGCCGACGATGAGGGCTGATTGGCCATAGTGAACTTGGTATAGATGATATTGGTGACTGTCATGAGCAGACAGAAGAGCGACAGATGATTGCCGAAGTACTCCGTAACCAGAGGTATGTTGCCCGACCATGTAAGGATGGCATCAGGAGCCGAAAGGTCTTTCGCCCAGAGGAACGACTGTCCGCGCAGTTCGATACATGAGGGGAAGAAGGCAAACATCGCTATAAGCACAGGGAACTGAAGAAGCATCGGCAGACATCCGGCCATAGGGTTGGCGCCGGCCTTGGAGTAAAGTTCCATGGTCTTCTGCTGGCGGGTCATGGCGTTTTCCTGTCCCGGATACTTCTCGTTGATAGCCTGAATCTCAGGATTCAGCAGGCGCATCTTGGCCTGGGACATGTAGCTCTTATAAGTAAAGGGAAAGAGTATGAGCTTGATGAATATAGTGAGAATGAGGATTATAATTCCATAATTACTAAATACCGAACCGAGGATATTGAATACAGGAATTACAATCAATGTATTAATCCACCTCACGATAGGCCATCCCAGCGGAACCAGTTCCGTAAGGTCAAGATCATCGTCGGGATAAAGTTCCTTGTCGACAGCGCTCAGCATCGGATAGAGGTTGGGGCCGATAAGAATATCGAACGAAGCCGGACGCTCTGTGCCGGGGTTGTAGTCGAGGGTGGATATTGCCTCCATCTCCTTGAGATAGTCGGCATCATCGTTTACAGAAAGTACCGTAGACTGCAGAGCCGCGTTGTTGAACGAATTGCGTGCGATGAAAGCCATGGAGAAGAACTGGTTTTTAAACGCCAGCCATTTGACAGGCTCGTTGATCTCCTTGGAGTCAGACGATGTCTCCTTGAGATTGTCGACACCGCCTCCGGCATATTTGTAGAAAATAGCTGAATTACGCTCCTCAAACATGCGGCCCTCCTCCTGGCGTATCATGCGCTGTCGCCAGACGAAGTCCATTGTCACGACATTCGACGGGATAATGCTTTGCATCCCCTTCTGCTCAACGTCGAGACGCACTACATAGCTGTCGGGGAGCAGCGTATAACGCAGACCGAACTCGGTACCCTTGCCGAGATCGAGGCTCATGAGCACCGAGGAGTCGGTGACTTCGGTAGGACGGAAATAGAAATCACGTGTATCAAACTCGCGGTCGGCCGAACTGAGGATAAACGAATAGGCGTCGTCGTTACCGGAGATTACTTTCACATTTCCACCACGGAAACTGTCGTACTTCGAGAGTTCGGCGGTGGCAATCATGGCACCCTTGGTAGAGATGTCAAGTGAAATAAGGTCGTTGGCGAGGCGCACAGTATCGTTTTTGCCCTGCAGATATCGTGCAAATCCCTGATATTGGGTAAGGTCGCGAAGCAGTGTCTTCACCCGCGCCACAGCGTCGGAGTAGGCCCTTGAGCTGATGCCCGACGAGGTGAGCGCCATAGCCGGATTGGCAAGCATGCCGACCGGCACATCAACGGAGTCGACACGTACATGTCCGGTAACTTCCGTGCCATTTCCTGTAAGCACTATTCCGTCGCGGTCGATACGGCCGGTGCCGGTACTGTCCTGTACGCCATAACGGGCCACAGCATCGGCAAGCATCACAAGCTGTCCGCGCGTAAGCGAGTCGGAAGGCGACGCAAGCAGATTGTCGGCGGCAGCCTGAGCCTGCTCTTGAGTGACCTCCATGTCGGGGGCCGGGCCAGGCTGTGGTTCCGGCTGATTCAGCCACATAAATCCTAATAGCACGGCACCCATCAGGAGCATGCCGTACATAGTGTTCTTATCCATTCAGTATTCTTTATTCTGTTTTTTCTTTTGATTTTTCTGATTTATACTCTATAGATGCCTTGACAAAATCGAGGAAGATAGGATTGGGAGCAAGCACCGTCGACGAGTATTCGGGATGGTACTGTGTGCCGATATACCAGCGATGGTCGGGTAGCTCCACAACCTCGACAAGACGTGTGGCGGGATTTTCTCCGACGCATTTCATACCGGCATCCTCAAAGCGGCGGCGATAGTCGCTGTTGAATTCAAAGCGGTGGCGATGGCGTTCGCTTACCATCTCGCTTCCATAGGCGGCGGCGACACGGCTGCCGGGCACAAGACGGCAATCATAAGCACCGAGACGCATCGTTCCCCCCTTGTCGGTGACCGACTTCTGCTCATCCATAAGGTCAATCACATTGTGGGGTGTGTGCACATCCATCTCGGTAGAGTTTGCGTCGGCGAGTCCGAGTACATTGCGTGCAAACTCGATTACCATACACTGCATGCCGAGGCATATGCCGAAAGTAGGCACATCGTGCTCACGAAGCCACTTCAAGGCCACAAACTTGCCTTCTATACCGCGCTGTCCGAATCCGGGAGCCACAACGACACCGTCCAGACCTGAAAGTTTCTCGGCCACATTGTCGTCGGTCAGTTTCTCCGAGTGGATGTATACGAGGTTGAGCCGTCTGTCGCCGTATGTAGCAGCCTGCAACAGAGCCTCGTTGATTGACTTGTAGGCGTCCTGCAGTTCCACATACTTTCCGACAAGACCTATAGTGACGGTCTCTGTGGCGTTATCCAGTTTGTGGAGAAAGTGCATCCAGGCTTTCATGTCGAGCTCACCATCTACCAGCACATCCATCTTGCGCATCACAATCTCGTCGAGATGCTGCTCGTGCATCTTTACCGGGACTTCATATATGGTGGGCACATCGACCGACTGGATTACCGCATCGACCGAAACGTTGCAGAACTGGGCGATTTTGCGGCGCATGTCGGCCGGAATCTCGCGCTCGGTGCGGAGCACAAGTATGTCGGGACGTATGCCTACTTCCTGCAGTTGCTTCACGGAATGCTGTGTGGGCTTCGTCTTGAGTTCCTTTGCCGCACGGATATACGGCACATAAGTGAGATGTATACAGAGAGCATCGTTGCCAAGTTCCCACTGAAGCTGGCGCATAGCCTCTATAAATGGGAGAGACTCGATATCTCCTACCGTACCGCCGATTTCGGTAATGACAAAATCATATTTGCCGGTGTTGCCGAGGAGCTTCACATTGCGTTTTATCTCGTCGGTGATATGTGGCACTATCTGGACTGTCTTTCCAAGGTAGTCGCCGTGGCGTTCCTTGTCGATTACATTCTGATAGATACGTCCGGTAGTGATATTGTTGGCACGCGTGGTACGCATGTTGGTGAAGCGCTCGTAATGTCCAAGATCGAGGTCGGCCTCATGGCCGTCAACAGTGACGTAACACTCTCCATGCTCGTAAGGATTGAGTGTGCCGGGGTCAATATTGATATAGGGGTCAAACTTCTGGATGGTGACACTGAATCCACGTGCCTCAAGCAGGCAGGCGAGAGATGATGAGATAATTCCTTTACCCAGGGAGGAGACCACGCCTCCGGTCACAAAAATATACTTCGTTTCCACGCTAAAATGTATTTTACAGCATCTGCACCATAGATTCACTTACTATAGCCACATATGCCGACGTTTATAATCAAAACGTCGGCAAAGGTAATTATTTTCAATTACAAATCATCTGTGGCCGGCATCGAATTTTTTAGAGGGTAAGATGTGTGCCTCCCGACATATCGGCTAAAGCCGCGGCCGAAGTTATCACCACCTCCCCTACTCCTCCGCACAATGCATCGAAAGAATTTGACAACTTGGGAATCATACCTCCCGACACCGTGCCGTCGGCCTTCAGCGACTCGAACATGGCAGGATTTATGGCAGGGATTACCGAATCATCATCAGCCTCGTCGCGCAGTACTCCGGGCTTCTCAAAGCAGAATACAAGCCGCACATCGAAATATGGGGTAAGACCGGTGGCGACAGACTGTGCCATGGTGTCGGCATTTGTGTTGAGCAGATGCCCTATACCATCGTGGGTAAGGGGTGCGACTACCGGCACTACGCCAGCGCGGACAAGTGTGGCAAGAGCCTCGCCGTTGACACGCTCAACATCGCCTACCCATCCGTAGTCGATTCCGGCCTCAGTGACGGGTCGACGGCGCGAACGGATTATGTCCATGTCGGCGCCCGTCATGCCGAGAGCATCGACTCCGAGGGCCTGCAGACCGGCTACCACCGATTTGTTGACCAGACCTCCGTATACCATTGTCACCACGCGAAGCATGGCCTCGTCTGTGACGCGGCGTCCTTCAATCATAGTGGTGGCGATGCCCAGGTCGGCTGCAACTTTTGTGGCGGAGCGACCTCCACCGTGCACGAGAAGTTTGAATCCGTCTATGGCTGCGAAATCGCGCAAGAGACGGTCGAGACTGCCTTGCTCCTCGACAATCTTGCCTCCGACCTTCACTACCGTTATCTTGTCCTTACACATAATCTTATCCGGTGTATATCAATGAATCTCACTCTCCGTCCTGCTCCTGGGCAAACTGCATGAGGTATGCTTTGATAAACGGGTCAAGATCACCGTCCATCACTGCATTGACATCAGAGGTCTGCCAGCCGGTACGATGGTCCTTGACACGACGGTCGTCGAACACATACGAGCGAATCTGTGAGCCCCATTCGATTTTCATCTTTCCATCCTCAATCTTGCGCTGTTCGGCCAGACGGTGCTGCAGCTCTTTGTCGTAAAGAATCGAACGCAGCTGGCGCATGGCGTTCTCTTTGTTCTTGGGCTGGTCGCGTGTCTCGGTGTTCTCAATGAGAATCTCTTCCTTCTCGCCGGTATATGGGTCGGTAAACTGATAACGCAGACGCACTCCCGACTCTACCTTGTTGACGTTCTGGCCTCCGGCACCTCCGCTTCGGAAGGTGTCCCAGCTGAGCAACGCCGGATCGACGTGCACCTCGATTGTATCGTCGACAAGCGGAGTAACGAATACCGACGCAAACGATGTCATACGCTTGCCCTGGGCATTGTAGGGCGAAACCCGCACAAGACGGTGCACGCCGTTCTCGCTCTTGAGATAGCCGTAGGCCATCGGGCCGTCGACCTCGATTGTAACCGATTTTATGCCGGCTTCGTCACCTTCAAGTATATTGGCGATTGCGGTCTTGTAGCCTCTGTCCTCGCAATAGCGCAGATACATGCGCATAAGCATTGACGCCCAGTCCTGGCTCTCGGTACCTCCGGCGCCGGAATTGATTTTCAATACGGCTCCAAGCGAGTCTTCTTCGCGGCGGAGCATATTGCGTAGCTCCATATCCTCGATTTTGGCAATGAGGTCGGTGTACATTCGATCAAGTTCTTCCTCCTCGACCAGCCCCTCTTTAAGGAAGTCCCAGGCAAGCTGAAGCTCGCCGACAGCCTTGTCGACTTCATCATATGAGTCAATCCACTGGTGCAGTTGCTTCACTTTCTTCATCTGTGCCTGAGCCTCTTTCTGATGTTCCCAGAAGTCGGGCACATGAGTGCGCAGCTCTTCTTCCTCCACTTCGATACGTTTGGAGTCTATATCAAGATAATGTCGAAGCGCATCTTTGCGCTCTATAGCCTGCTTTAGCTGGTCGTAGGTTATCATATTGCGGGAATTGGAGTCGTTGTTTTTGGGGTGAAGTAAAATGTCGGGGCGCCGACTCTATTGTGCGTACATGGCCTCAATCAAGTCGGCATATTTGGTATTAATCACCGGGCGCTTTATCTTAAGCGTGTTGGTAAGCTCGCCGCCTTCCATTGTGAATTCCTTGGGAAGGAGGGTGAAGCGCTTTATCTTCTCGTAGTTGGCAAAGCCTTTTTCCAGCTTCTCGATGCGCTCCTGAATCATACGGTTGATTTCGGAGTTGGCCACGAGATCGGCCATGGATTTATAGCTTATCTTCTTCTTTTCCGCATACTCACGCAGGGCGTCAAGAGCCGGCACGATAATGGCTGTCACATATTTGCGGCGGTCGCCGATTACGGCCACCTGCTCGATATACTTGTCCTCGCCGAGGCGGCTTTCAATAGCCTGCGGAGCGATGTATTTTCCGTTGGATGTCTTGAAGAGATCCTTGATACGGTCGGTAAGTATGAGCGCTCCCGTATTGTCAATACGTCCGGCGTCGCCTGTGCGGAACCATCCGTCGGGGGTGAACGCCTCGGCTGTGGCTTCAGGCTTATTGTAGTATCCGGTCATTATAGTAGGCCCGTTGACGAGAATCTCGTTGTTCTCGCCGATTTTTACCTGCACGCGCGGTATGACGGTACCTACGGTACCTACTTCATAGCCTACGGCAGGATAACAGGTGACGGTAGCGGTGGTCTCGGAGAGTCCGTAGCCGACCATTATGTTGATTCCGCAGGAATGGAGGAACTCGCATATGGTATCGCTCAACGGGGCGCCGGCGGTGGGGAAAATGTTGCCGTTATTGATGCCTATCACTTTACGGAGCGGAGTGAACACGCGAGCATCGAAGAAGCGATACTCCATTTCGAGCAATGCCGGAACCTTACGGCCAATACGCTTATAGTCGAGATTGCGACGGCGTCCCACGGCAAGGGCGCGGCGCACCATCACCTTCTGGAAAGCGTTCATACGGTGTATCTTGGCCTGTACGGCGGCGTACACTTTCTCCCAGAAGCGAGGCACTGAACACATGCATGTCGGCGTGGTCTCGCGGATTGAGTTCTGTATGTCGCGTGGGTCGAGATTCACGTATACCTTCATGCCTACGTAGAGACACACGTAGGTCCATCCTTTCTCGAATATGTGGCTAAGCGGCAGAAAGCAAATCGATGTATCTGCATCGGAAATCGATGTCAGGCGCTCGACATGCATAGGCAATGTGGCCGAGAAACAGCTGTGGGGAAGCATGGCTCCTTTGGGCTCTCCGGTAGTGCCTGAGGTGTATATCAGGGTGGCGATATCCTCCGGAATGGCTTCATCGATGCGACGTTGTACCTCCCGGCGGCTTTCTTCCGGGGCCTCTTCTCCGAGTTTAAGGAATTCAGAGAAGGTAAGGGTATCATTATCGTCGGGCTGGCGTTCCGACATGTCAAAAGCGATTATACGCTTGAGCGACGGGCATCGGCCGAGGGCTTTTCGAGCTATTTCGTAATGTTCCTGAGTGCCTGTGAAAAGTATCTTTATCCCGGCATCATTAATTATATATTCCACCTGTTCCTGGCTGCTTGTGGAGTATATCGACACCGAAGCCGCCCGGTTGGCATAGGCGGCAAAGTCGGCAACAAGAACCCCGGGACGGTTGGCAGAGAATACACCTATATTGTCGGCAGGCACCGCTCCAAGCCGTTCGAGGGCCATGGCAGCCTTGTCGACCATTTCGGCGAAACTGCGCCAGGAAATATCCACCCATGGATGAGTGGCTGCATCCTTAAAGCTCAGGGCCGCACGATCGCCATATTTTAACGCCTGCCTGTGAATGAGGCCGGTGAGTATGTTAGACATACCTATATATCTGGTTAATTATTATCTTGATTCGGAGGCATGGACGCAGATGCCCGTACGGCATGCATGACGATACGCCACCACATTCTGCAAATTTAACAAGAATGAAGTGATGAGGAGGAATTGAGTGGCTGCATTCTTCAATGATATTAACATTCATTTGTATTATGATAATATCAGACAATGCAAATTAACTCATTTTCACAAACTATAATATATGCATGGCATCTATCAGGCGATGGCATATCAGCGGGATTATCGGACCAATCGACTACGCTCTGCGTATGCAGAATGCCTTATATGGCAATACAAAGACTACGGTATGTCAAAATGATTGTGACATACCGTAGTCTTATTTGTTTCTATTTTCGCGTCAGGCAAGCAGCTTATGCGTCCTTAACCTTGGCAACAACAGCCTTGAAAGCGGCGGGGTTGTTGAGGGCGAGGTCGGCGAGCACCTTGCGGTTGATAGCGATGCCTGATTTGTGGATGAGGCCCATGAGCTTGGAGTAAGAAAGATTCTCCTCGCGTGCGGCGGCGTTGATACGCTGAATCCAAAGAGCGCGGAAGTTGCGCTTCTTGTCCTTGCGGTCGCGGTAAGCGTATGTAAGACCCTTTTCCCAGGTATTCTTGGCTACGGTCCATACGTTCTTGCGGCAGCCGAAATAACCGCGGGTGAGTTTCAGGATTTTCTTACGACGTGCTCTTGAAGCAACATGGTTTACTGATCTTGGCATTGTTTTGAATGATTTTGAATGTCAGCGGCTAAAGCTCTTTGGGCTGAACATTCGGTTAATGAAATTTTGTTGTTGAAGCCCTCGGGGCTTCGGAATCACGAATTTACCTGCAAGAGCAGGAGAAAACGGGATGTCTCCCACACAGATGACACTGATTAGAGAGCGAGGAGGTTGCGAACTTCCTTCTGGTCTACAGTAGCCACGAGGCCGCTGTGGGTAAGGTTGCGCTTCTGCTTCTTGGTCTTTTTGGTGAGAATGTGGCTCTTGAAAGCGTGTTTTCTCTTGATCTTTCCTGATCCGGTAAGGGCGAACCTCTTTTTGGCACCGGAATTAGTCTTAATCTTAGGCATTTTGTTCGTTAATTAAAAGTATTTGTAGATGTGGCGCACAGGCGCCTTGATTTACACTGTTGTCGACAGAGCGGCCAGAGCCTTACTTTGCCGGTTTTTTGGGAGAAAGCATGATGGTCATGCGCTTGCCTTCAAGCACCGGCATCTGCTCAAGTTTGCCGAGCTCTTCAAGGTCGTTGGCAAAGCGAAGAAGAAGCACCTCGCCCTGCTCCTTGAAAAGGATAGAACGTCCGCGGAAGAACACGTAGGCCTTTACCTTGGCGCCCTCTTTGAGGAAGCCCTGAGCATGCTTGAGCTTGAAGTTGTAGTCGTGATCGTCGGTCTGAGGTCCGAAACGTATCTCCTTCACAACTACCTTGGTCGACTTGGCCTTCTGCTCCTTGAGTCGCTTTTTCTGCTGGTAAAGGAACTTCTGGTAGTCGAGAATCTTGCATACAGGAGGCACAGCCTTGGGAGAAATCTCCACGAGGTCAAGCTCCTGCTCTTGAGCAAGACGCAGAGCCTGCTGAATGGGATATACGCCATTTTCGACATTATCGCCGACAATGCGTACTTCGCGGGCACGGATACGCTCGTTTATGGCATATGGTTCTTCTTTACGCGGAGCACCGCGGAAGGGGGGACGGTTGCCGCCTCTCTGCGGACCCGAGGGATAAGATGGTTTGTTGTCCATTCAGTAGGGTTATTGGTTAATCATGCTGGAGACCTCATCGGTCAAATATTTTGCAAAGGTAGTGATTTTCATCGTACCTTTATCGCCTTCGCCCTGTTTTCTTACAGAAACTTCATCATTTTGTGCTTCTTTTTCACCTACGATGAGCATGTAAGGTATGCGTTTGAGCTCGTTGTCGCGGATTTTCTTACCGATTTTCTCGTTACGGTCATCGACTATGGCGCGTACGTCAGCCTCGTTGAGTTCGGCGGCCACACGACGTGCATAATCGTTGAACTTCTCGGAAATGGGCAGTACGGCACACTGGTCGGGCACAAGCCAAAGGGGCAGTTTGCCGGCGGTGTGCTCGAGAAGTACGGCAACGAAGCGTTCGAGCGAGCCGAACGGTGCGCGATGTATCATTACCGGACGGTGCTTCTGGTTGTCGGCTCCGGTAAATTCAAGCTGGAAGCGCTCGGGGAGGTTGTAGTCGACCTGAATAGTGCCGAGCTGCCAGCGGCGTCCGATGGCATCCTTCACCATGAAGTCGAGTTTGGGGCCATAGAATGCAGCCTCACCGAGTTCGGTGCGGGCATTGAGACCCTTTTCGGCGCATGCCTCGATAATGGCGTTCTCGGCGAGATGCCAGTTTTCGTCAGAGCCAATATACTTCTCCTTATTATTGGGGTCGCGAAGCGAAATCTGCGCCTCGAAGTTGTCGAATTTAAGAGCCTTGAAGATGTAGAATATAATATCCATCACCTTGAGGAACTCATCCTTAATCTGGTCGGGAGCACAGAAGATGTGGGCATCATCCTGAGTAAAACCGCGCACACGGGTAAGACCGTGGAGCTCGCCACTCTGCTCGTAGCGGTACACTGTACCGAACTCGGCAAGACGCAGAGGCAGGTCGCGGTAGCTGCGGGGCGAGCTACGGTAAATCTCGCAGTGGTGAGGACAGTTCATCGGCTTGAGCAGATATTCCTCGCCTTCCTCGGGGGTGTGTATGGGCTGGAATGAATCCTTGCCATACTTGGCATAGTGGCCCGAGGTAACATAAAGGTTCTTGTTGCCGATATGAGGAGTGATTACCTGAAGATAGCCGTAGCGCTTCTGTATCTTGCGCAGGAACTGCTCAAGACGGTCACGCAGAGCGGCACCCTTCGGGAGCCAGAGCGGAAGTCCTGCGCCTACATTGGGCGAGAATGCAAACAGCTCCATCTCTTTGCCTATCTTGCGGTGGTCGCGTTTCTTGGCCTCTTCGAGCATCACGAGATACTCATCGAGCATCTTTTTCTTGGGGAAGGTGATGCCATAGACGCGAACAAGCTGGTTGCGCTTTTCGTCGCCACGCCAGTATGCGCCGGCAAGCGAAAGGATTTTCACAGCCTTGATAGGTGCAGTAGTAGGAAGGTGCGGACCACGACACAGGTCGGTGAACGCGCCCTGTGTATATGTGGTGATGTGGCCGTCCTCAAGCTCGGATATAAGCTCGCACTTATATTCCTCGCCACGGTCACCGAACATCTTCAAGGCATCGTCCTTAGAGATGTCTGCACGCACGATAGACTCTTTTTTCTGGGCCAGCTCAATCATCTTGGCTTCGATAGCGGGGAAGTCGGCCGATGTGATGGTGTTGCCATTGGGATCGATGTCGTAGTAGAAGCCATTCTCAATGGCCGGACCGATACCGAACTTTACGCCCGGATACAGTTCCTGAAGAGCTTCGGCGAGCAGGTGGGCCGACGAGTGCCAGAAAGCGTGCTTGCCTTCGGCATCGTCCCACTTGAACAGCTTTATCTCGGCATCTTCGGTTATGGGGCGTGATATATCCCACTCAGCGCCGTTGACAGTGGCGGCAAGAATGTCCTGAGCGAGACGGGTGCTGATGCTCTCGGCAATCTGGAGCGGGGTCGTGCCGGGCTCATACTGCCGGGTGCTTTTGTCGGGGAATGTAATCGTAATCATTCTGTGATAATATGTAAGAGGGCACAGATTGCCCACGTAAAAACTGACTGCAAATGTCGGATATTTTTCTGACACATGCAAATCTTTGATGTTATTATTCTCTCGACTGAGGATTAAAGGGTTATGAGGCGTCGAAAGCGCCCTGTCACCAACAGGCGGAAGCCATAATGAAATTTTGCATTATTTTTTTTGCCGAATTTGTTGGAAAATCAAAAAATAGGCGCTACCTTTGCACTCACAAATGGCGGGATAGCTCAGTTGGTTAGAGCGTCGGATTCATAACCCGGAGGTCCCGAGTTCAATTCTCGGTCCCGCTACAGCAGTACCACAACGGACAATCCGTTGTGGTACTGACTTTTTATATACCTATGGTCAACGCTTCATTTAGACCGGCGGATTTTTTGCATATACATATATAATACAGCAAGGACTACGGAATGCTCCGTAGTCCTTGCTGTATTATATTGACCTGTGGGGTGATTATTCCCACTCGATGGTTGCCGGCGGCTTGGAGGAGATGTCGTAGCAGACGCGGTTGACACCCTTAACCTTATTGATAATGTCGTTGGAGACCTTGGCCATGAAATCGTAGGGCAGATGGGCCCAGTCGGCTGTCATGGCGTCGGTAGATGTAACGGCACGGAGTGCGACAGCACGTTCATAGGTGCGTTCGTCGCCCATCACTCCCACACTCTGCACCGGGAGGAGAATCGCACCTGCCTGCCATACCTGGTCGTACAGCCCCCATTCGCGCAGGGCAGAGATGAATATGTCGTCGGCATTCTGAAGCACGGCCACCTTTTCGGGGGTGATGTCGCCGAGGATGCGCACGGCGAGACCGGGACCGGGGAACGGATGGCGCTTGATAAGATGCTCAGGCATTCCGAGCTCGCGGCCAACGGCGCGTACCTCATCCTTGAAGAGAAGACGCAACGGCTCACAGAGCTTAAGATTCATCTTCTCGGGCAGACCGCCTACATTGTGATGGCTCTTGATGGTCGTGCCTGTGATAGAGAGCGACTCGATACAGTCGGGATAGATGGTGCCTTGGGCGAGCCATTTCACATCCTTTATCTTGTGGGCCTCGCGGTCAAACACGTCGATGAATCCCTTGCCGATAATCTTGCGTTTGCGCTCGGGATCGGTCACTCCGGCGAGTTCGGCGAAGAACTCGGCCGAAGCATCGACTCCGATTACATTGAGTCCAAGACATTCGTAATCGTGGAGCACATTGGCAAACTCATTCTTGCGAAGCATGCCATGGTCGACGAATATACAGGTAAGGTTCTTTCCGATAGCCTTGTTGAGCAACACGGCGGCCACAGAGGAATCAACACCTCCCGACAGACCGAGCACAACCTTGTCGTCGCCCAGCTGTTCTTTGAGTGCGGCCACAGTCGATTCGATAAATGAGGCGGCACTCCAGTCCTGGCGCGAGCCGCATATATCTACCACGAAGTTGCGCAGAAGCTCGGTTCCCTGTACCGAATGGTACACCTCGGGATGGAACTGCACACCCCACAGCTGCTCGCCCTCGGCCTGATAGGCGGCAACGGCAACCTTGTCGGTCGATGCGATAATCTTGAAGTTGGAAGGGATTGAGGTAATGGTGTCGCCATGGCTCATCCATACCTGAGTAGAAGGTTCCAACCCCTTAAGGAGGGGATTGGCTGCATCAAATTTTTCAAGATGGGCACGACCGTATTCACGGGTTCCGGCGGGTTCTACCGTACCACCGTTGGTGTAGGCCATAAACTGTGCGCCATAGCATATGCCGAGTATGGGCAGACGTCCACGGATGCCGTCGAGCGACATGCGGAACGCTTTTTCATCGTAGACCGAGAACGGACTACCTGAAAGGATAACGCCAATTACGGAAGGATCGTCGTGGGGAAACTTATTGTAAGGCACAATCTCGCAATAAGTGTTCAGCTCTCTCACACGGCGGCCAATCAGCTGGGTAGTCTGGCTTCCGAAATCGAGGATAATGATTTTCTGTTGCATAGAAATATTAATCGGAGGGGATTTTCTGACTGCAAAGTTAGCATAATTGCGGCATATATAAAAACATAGCGCGAGGCCCATGCAAAAAATAAATAAGGTGTACCGCCGACATGTACGATACACCTTATTATCTATAGAGTGATTAATTACCGTTCTGTGCCCACAATGCGGGAAACACCTACACTACTTTCTATTGACAAACTTTAACGAGGCCGAACCTACACGCACTATATAAACGCCACTGTCGAGACCGTCGATAGCCACCTGACCGGATGTGACTGTGAAATCCCTGACTTTCTGTCCGTAAAGGTTGAAAATCTCAACATTGGCCTTGCCTTGGGCGTCAAAGAGAGATGCGGCGATAATCAGAGTGCCTTCGGCGAAAAACAGTGTCTTCTCCCGGTTGAGGGCAGTTACCTCGTCGATACCGTTCAAATCGGAATTCAATCCTTCAATCATCGCTACGTAAATCTCGTCGATTGACCAGTAGTTGCCTTTCTTTCCGGTCTGGAGTATGCGAAGTCCGAGCACATCCTCCTCAGGAAACGGAGCAATAAGGAGAGAGCCTGCACCGTTGCCGGTAGCTACCGTGCGCCAGCGGTGTCCATAAAGCTCATCAGTACGGTCATCCTCCCATGAGAGGTAATCGTCAAGTTCAATGCCAAATTCATTCTTGAAATAGTTTTTTGCATCCTGCGGAGTCTGCTCGGGACTGACAATCTGCTCCTCGCTGTCGTAGTCAAGCACCTGCAACTGCCATGACGACGGGCCGTCGTTAGGGTCGTTGCTTGCGTCAAGGATGAGAGCGTTGATATGTTCGGTCTTCTTAAGGTCGAGAAGATTCTGGTCAAAATATACTGCAAACCATTGCATCTCACGTGTCATCCAGGCCTGCTGCGGCTTTGTATCGTCGTTGGCATTCTGGTCGTACCATTCAAGCGGGTTCTGGCTCCCTTTAGTAGACCAGCGTGTCTTGATATCGTCGTCTGTGGCACGGCTTGCACGTGCGTCGCCGGGGTTACGCTCATAGAACTCATTGGCTTCGTAGCCGTCAAGGTCCTGAAGAGTGCTACCCTCTACATAGTTGGTAAGCGAACTACCCTCCACGAGGTTGCCGTTCTGGTCGTAAATCTTGCCGAGCATATCGTTGAACGCTATCACATGCCATCCGTCACGGTCTTTAAACCCGCTGCGGTTGCTCATGTTCCAGGCCATCGGAAGCATATAGCTGTAAGTAGCAAACAAAGATGTGTCGAATGCGTTCTTTCCGTCATCGGTAAGCGGAGTGAAGACGCCTGAGTAAAGGCTGACATTCTTATTGCCGTTGGCATTCTTGTTGTTGGAGCGCACGTTGAAGTTGTTCATCGCAAACTTGCCACCGTTGTCGACAAGGAATGTCTGTTTGTCGCCATTCTGCTGTAAAGCGGCGAGAATGAAATTTACATTTCCGCCCTTGATATCGGCAAATGTGTCGCCTCCACCCCAGTTGTTGGTGGCAAACATATCGACCGTACGGTTGAATCCGGCGTCTGTGGTGAAGAAGCTCGCCGAGTGGCCGTTGTTGAGAGCCACAAGCTGAGAGTTGGTCATAGCCGCATCGGCTGCGATAGCCTTGAATACAAATGTCTTAACAACACCGTCGACCGCGTTGCCGAGCGACTTGAATGTCGCGCCTCCCTGGCCGTCGCTCTGGAAGAGCATACCGGTAGCCGAGCCGAAGAGGAAGTTGTTGTAGAGATTCTCGTCGCGGCAGTCGCCGATGATGAAGAAGTCGAGTTCGTCGTAGTTCTGCTGATAGCAGGCTTCCTGATGGAGATTGTTCTTGTTGTGGAGCGAATTGGGCCACAGACCGAATTTCCATTCGTCGCCGGCAGCATATCCGATAGTGTTGCACTGGATGTTGCTTATAGTTCCGTTTTCCGACATTCCGCCGACACGAATCACATTCTTGAAGCAATGTCCCGATATGTAATCTACATAATGGTTGTCACACTTGTTGGTGAACATATCTACAGCCTGGTAGCATGCGCGTACAGCGAGGTTCACCACATATGTGTCGGCATTTCCTCTCACTGCGTACGGATATTTTTTCGGCTTGCATACAGCATGTGCTGGTACAAACACACCGTCGACCATACCTCCGGCCACATCGGTGAATATCGACTCGTCCTGTGCCGGATAATTTATGGATATGCCACGTATGCCCGACTTGGGGGCCATGGTTATGAACGGAGTGCCATTGTCACTGCCCTCTCCACAATATACTTCAAGTACAGCACCCTGGCCACGCGGAACACTGGCCATATCGGAAGCACCTCGGAGCTCTACACCCGCGGGTATTGACAGAGGAGAGTTGCACCTGTAGTGTCCGGGGGTTAGATATACGATACCACCGCCATTGGCGCCGGCAGCGTCCAGAGCCTGCTGGATGGCTGTAGAATTGTCGTGTGAGGAATTTTCACCATGTGATGTGTCCTCGGGGAAGATATAGGTGCCTACCGCACCGTAGGCGCTTGCAAGGAAGAGGTCGGTCTTTGCCGGGCGTGTCTCCTTTACCGCCATCATCTCAGCCGGATATTCCGGCACAGCCTTTGCGGTATAGGATGCATTGTCCGACACCTGACAGTCATACAGCGAGTTGTTGACAAACTGTCCTGCGGTAAATCTGTTGCCGACAAAGATACAACGCGCCATGGCACCTACCTCGACATTTCCATTAAATGTATTGTGATCGGCAATCAGCTGTCCGCCCTCGAAATTAACAATACCGTTTACCCGGCACTGATGAAGCTGTGTGGTCTGTGTAGCGTCGGGATGGGTGTATATGCCGTAGCGAGAGCCTGTGAAGTCACATGCAAGGAACTGCGAAGGGCCAAGATCACCGGCTGCCTGTTCCAGACCTATCTCACAGCCTTGAGTGGTGACACGTGTGAACATGCATCCGCATCCTGCCGACTCTGTCATATACACGCCGGTACGACAGTCTGTAAATGTAAGATTATAGTTGTGGCCATTGGGCGAACCGGTAGACTGTGCCGCCATATGGGCCGGAGATTTTTTTGCCCAGAATCCACGGTTATAGCCTTCAGCAGAGTAGTTGCAGCAATATGACCAGTCGTTGCGGCGCATCTCGAATCCTGTTGCATGGTAGTAGGTCCATGAAGTAGCATCGGCCGCGTCGGGCAGACCGGAGCCGGCCCAGTATTTCGGAGAAAAGTCAATATGGTCGAATCGGCCTACGTCAGCAATATTATCCATAGTCACACCCTTGTGAAGCGGAGTGCCATAAAGCCCGAAGATATTAGGGCATCCGCCACCGTTGCGTTCTGAGAATATGACTCCGATATACGAATTGACAAGCGTCACATTACGCACGTTGCAGTAATCATTTCCGAAGTATCCTTGCTTTCCCATGACTACAGTCGGGGGATAAGGAATCGGATTGTCGGCACGCTGAGTCTCATACCATACAGCCACATCGCTGACAACAGTCGACGGCTCCATGATGAAACATGAATTTGTCTCTACCGTATCATTGGCATATTTGTTTGACACTTTCAGAATCGTGCCTTCAATTTTCTCGCCCTTTACGGGTTTCTTCCAGTCGCCACGTATGGATACTCCACGGGGCACAGTAATCCGGCCGTCAATCTTGTATGTGCCTGCCGGAAGATACAGAGTGCCGCCGGTCTTGCGATAGGCCTGGCGCTCACCGGAGGGATACAACGATGCGTCGCCCAGAGCATTCAGCATCTGCTGTATTATTGTTGTCACATTGGTGTTTCCCTTGTTGGCGTCGGCACTATAGTCGAGGATGTTCATTTCCACGACCTTGACATCAGTAGTGGGATAGTCGGGATTATCGACAACCTGCGGCTTGCGCTCATAGGTAGCGGCCCCGGCGGCAACCGGAGTCGCCGCCAGGAATAATCCCGCCAATATGGATATTGTAATCTTATTCATATCTATTAATTTTATTACTGGCCGAATTCTTCGGCGATAATATTCAGATAGGTATCACCCCAGCCATTGCCATACTCGGGGTCGGCAGGTTCTACGGCATTGACAAAGTTCCATTCATTGTATGCGTCGACAATCACCATAGGCTGTGCGCCGAGCTGCATCTTGGCCGACCAGCAGCGTTCGCGGAAGTCCTGAGGATCGGGCTTGATGATAGGATAGTCCCAACGTCCGTCCTGCACATAGAATGAGAATCCGGGGCTTACAGAAGGTATGTAGTTTATACCGCAGTTGGCATAATACTCGCGGTTGACCTTCAGATGCTCGTTTATGAGAATATTATGGAGGTCGAAACGGTCCCATCCGATACCGTTTTCAAGGTTGGTCAGCTTCTCGGGAACCACAGCATCGGCATGACCCTCAATCCAGAAGTGCTGCCAGCGTGCCGGGGGTGTCCATTGTGTCTGGCGCGCGATGATATACACATCCTTTCCTACCTCATTCTTGATTATGGAGCGCATGTCGTCGTAAAGCGCACGAGGATCACGGCTGTAAAGCTGACGCAAACCGTCGATAACCAGCACGGGACGGCCATTGAAATGGAAATATGTGGACTCGGTCATGAACCACGACAGACGGCGCACAAAGTTGAGGAACACCTCACGGGCAGGCACCTGTACGGTCTGGCCGTTGTCGAGTCGGTACTCACGGGGAGAGCAATCCTCAAGGAGAGTATTGTTGTCCTTGCAGCCGAGACCGTCGGCAACGTTCTGCGCATTGAAGCGGATGGCAAAGCCCATCGAGCCATCGTTCTTCCACTGAAGTGTGTCGGTATGGCCCGAAAGCATATTTATGAACACTGTATCCTGAGCGCTGATATTATTGGGGAACATCTTGTTGCGGTCCTCCGATATGTGGGGAGTGATGATATAGTCGATTTTGGCTTTCTTCACATTCTCCACGATGACGCCGAGATTTTGCGCATACTCTTCATGGTAGTCGCGGTTAGTGCCGAACAGTTCGTACTGACCGGCCGCAACCTTTACGTACGGACCGTATTTACCGGTTTCGGCATCATATTCCTCCTCAAGGCGACGCATAATCTGGGCATCGCTCCACCAGCTCGAGGGGTTGTACATCAGGATGCCGGTAGGCACCTTTCCTACATTGACGGGAGTCAGCTTGTAGTTCCAGGGGTGCTCGGAGATATCGGGATTGTCATCCTCGACACACGCTGTGGCAAACAGTCCGAGTGCGATAGCCAGGCTCCATAATATATTCTTTTTCATGTCGGTTTCAATATATGTTTAATAGTGTTGGTGTATGCTGGGGAAGTAGAAAATCAGTTGCCTGAAGTGAGGTTGTAGCCGTAGGCCTTGGTACTCTGGTACTCGAAAGCGACAGCTCCGAGGGCTGCGGCCTCCAGACGTGCACCGCTGATTTCCTTGGCGCGTGCGAGGAGCTTCTCATACGTATCGCCGTAGTAGTGCTCGTAATATTCCATCTTTGGAGTAATCTCACGCGGAGTACCCCAGAGACTTGCATCCTCGACATGTGGATTCTTTTTTGCAAAGCCAAGAGAGGTGAAGATATTGTCGCCCCAGCGTTCGGTACGTACAAACGGAGACACTGACTGAAGCATCGCGATACCCTCGGCATTTGCTGCACCGTTCTTTGTTGTCTCGGCCTCCGGATATATGAGGCGTTCCATCCAGTAGTTGTAGTCGGGACTTGCGCCAAGCACTCCCGATGACTGGTCTTTTGTAAATGTAGGAGGCCAGTCAAATGTGCGGGTACGGCGCTCGATGTTCCATATCTCAAGACCATTGAAATAGTCGGCGAAAGAGCGCTGTTTGTAAATCTGCTCAAGCAGGCCGTCGTTGCCGTTGTCGCCACCCATGATTTTGGCCTGATATATGAGACGGCGGTCGTGGTATCCTTCTTTCGAGGTACCCCACTTCACACCGTCCTGAGCCTTGAAGTCGGCATAGTCGGTGATGCCCCACTGTGCCATCGATGCATCGATACCCTCTTCATAGGCAGTCTTGGCACGTCCCGGATTGTTGTTGTAGAGTAGTTCGGCCTCGGCGCGGAGGAAGCATGCGTCGGCATAGGTGAGGATTACCCAATGGGCATCCTCGCTTACGAAATAAGGCTGTGCCACGGAGTGGTTGTAGTCGTCCTGACGTGCGGAGCCGAGAACATCGTGGTAGGTATATGTCATACCCGGCACAGTGGCATATCGCCATGAGTTGGGAATATCGCACTGCTCCTGATAAGGTGCATAGTCGACAGTATAGCGCACAATAATCGAGTCGCGAAGAGTGTTCTTAACGGCAGTAGGAAGCGAACGGTGCTGAGTGTAATTGGCACACTTTGTGGCGACTACCACGCTCTGGCCGTTGATTGTCATCTTGGTGTCGGAATTCTTGCAGTAGGCCGAATGAGGACGTGTAAGAGTGTCTGTGACAAGGAACGGCTTGGCCTTTGGATTGCGCTCGTTCATCTTGCGTACATACTTCCCGATACGCGGGTCGTTGAATGTAGCGAAGTATATGTAGCCGTACTCATTGAGGCATGGCCATATCGGGGCCTCCCCACCCTGCTCGGCCTTATGGTCTTTCTGGAACGAACGGTAGTAGTAGCTCGACGACTTATCCGAGTCGAGCCCCCACTGCATCACCGCATTATCATCGTTCGACGCCATAAGACGTCCGTCGGCAAGCACCTCGAGAGCATGCTCACGCGACAGGTCGGAATTAAGGTTCTGACAGTGCATGGCCACATTAAGACGAAGGGTGTTGGCAAATCTGAGCCATTTGTCCATATCGGGATCACCGATACCGCCGGCACCGAATATCGGGTCGTTCTGAAGGGCGTCAAGAGCCGATGCGTTCTGAGTATGGTCGAGCAAATCGACGGCCTCCTTGAGGTCATTGAGAATCTGTGTGTACACCTGCTCTTCCGAATCGTACTTGTAATAACGCTTGCCCTCGTTGCCGACGACAATAGCGTCGCTCATGGGGATGGGCCCCCAGCAGGATGCCATCACATAGTAGACATAGGATTTCCATGTCTTGACGATGGCCATGTTTTTGGGATATATAGTGCGCCCCTCATCGTCGACATTTGCGGCATATTCACGTTCAAGTTTGATAAGGTCGCGAAGCACGTTGACATAGTAGTTGCGAAAATATCCGTCGCCGGTGTCCTGGCTCGGATTGCAGCAGAACATCACAATCGTAAGGCGCGAGAAGTTGAGGAAACGACGATAGTTCATCTCGGCCCAGTTGTTGGCGGTACGCTGCACGGTTCCGGCAAACACATCGTTGAGCTCAACGCGTATACCTTGTGAGGATTGGTGTTTATCTCCTCGAAATCATCGGTACAGCCTGAAAAACCGAGTCCGGCAGCGGCTATCGCGACAGAGGGAATGATATATTTGAGTTTCATACGGTAATTGGTCTTTTAGAATGTGACTTTGATGTCGAATCCCCATGTGGCCTGCGGCAGAGTGAAGCCTTCCTCAAAGCCCTGGGCATTGCCGGTGGAGGATGTAGCCTGCGGATCCATACCCTTGGGGCAGTTCTGGTAGAGAATCGCCACGTTGCGGCCTACAACTGAAACCTTGGCCGAACGGATAAATGACTTGCGCAGCCATTCCTGAGGTACACTATAGCCTATGCTGATTTCGCGCAACTTCACATAAGAAGCCGAATAGATATAGCGTGCGGCCGACGATGTGCCGTTGTGACACCAGTGGTCGGTAGGAGTAACCCATGTCATCGACTGCTTGCCACCCCAATATTCAAGCCCCTCGGAGTATACGGTGTTGCCTACCCATACACCTTTGGGACGCGCCCAGTCGGCATAAATCACAGGATTGGTATTCGGATCGGAGCCGGGTACATTTGTATACTGCGATTCGAGCACACCCTGACGTTCGCGGTCGTTCTCGCCATAGACGAGGCGCGAAATCTGATTTTCCAGACGGCCCTCAAGGGTATTCACTGTGTTTCCGTCGATACCTCCGCGGAATGTGGTGTAGCTCCAGAAGTTGCCACCGTGGCTGAAGTCGATAGCAGCGCCCAGGGAGAGATTTTTCCAGCGGAGCGTAGTTCCGGCACCACCGATCCAGTCGGGCTGAATCGAACCGAGATACCGGTCGGGCTCATATTCGGCCTTGCCGTCGCGCCCCACATATATATTGCCGTTTTCGTCGCGCTTGTAGTCGTTGCCGTAGAACACGCCATAGGGCTTGCCCACTTCGGCATATGATTTGATATTGTCACGTCCGCGTATTTCGAAACGGTCGATGCCGGGAGCGAGCGCCACCACCATATTGTTGTTCTTCGCCCAGTTGGCACGTATCTCCCAAGTCCAGTCGCGTGTGCGTATCGGAGTTACAGAGAAGCTGAGCTCGACACCCTTGTTGGTCATCTTGCCCGCGTTGATAATCTCGCGCTGATAGCCTGAGGCCAAAGGAGCGTCGGCCTCTACAATCTGGTCGGTGGTAGCCTTGTTGTAATATGTGAAGTCAAACGAGAAGCGGTTGTCGAAGAATCGGAGTTCGGCACCGAGCTCCCACGATTTGGTCATCTCCGGGCGCAGACCAAGTGTCTTAAGCACAGATTCACCGGTAAAATAAGGTATACCGAGGAATGAACCGTCTTCAGCCTTGTAATATCCCGAGATAAGACGGTCGTAGCCCGTATCGTTGCCCACCTTGGCGTAAGAGCCGCGAACTTTTACGAGCGGGAAGATATGCTGGTCGAGCTTGAGCAGGTCGGAAATCACCAGACCGGTACCTACCGACCAGTAGAAGTATGAATTATTATTTTTGGGAAGAGCCGATGACCATTCGTTGCGTGCGGTAGCATCGATGTATGCCCACCCGTCGATACCGAGAGAAAGGGCTCCGTACACGGCCTGTTTCTTTTTCCCTTCGCTCTCTTCAAGAGCGCTCACGAGGCCTTTGGCATTGGAAAGCGAGCGCATGTCCTTGAACTGGAGCTGAGAAGCCTTGGAATACATTCGTGAGCCATGTATCGACTGGGCCGACGCACCGATGCTGGCGTTGACATTGAGAAGATTGTCCCAGAATCCGTTGTGGAACATCACAAGGGCTTCGTAGTTGGTATTGCGCCAGTCGCGTTTCCAGCGCATGTACTCGCCGTCGGTATCGAAGGGTGTATTGAGATTGGTGAATGACCAGCCCTCGCTCACCTGCAGGTCGGTAGCGGCGCGCAGACGCACGTCGACCATCTTATAGGGCTTGAAGTTGAATGTGACGTTGCCCATGAACCAATGCTTGTTGTCGGAGTTGTCACACTCGTTGAGCGACCAGAACGGATTTGTAAAGCCTTTGAAATTATAGGCTGTGCCGTCGGGCTTCTTCCAGGGGACAAGTTCCTCGATAGAGGCATCGCGCGACAGATTGGCGAAAAGATACACCGGATTACGGTCGGAGGAGTTGCGGAACGCACGGTTCTCGACCTCTTCGTAGACATAGCGGGCGGACACGTCGACATTCCACCATTTGGCTATGTCGGCAGTGGTATGGAGGTTGAAGGTATGGCGTTCGAGATCGTTCACACCCTTCAGCACGTCATCGGAGATGATGTTGGTGTAGCTCAGACGGAATGTGCCTCCGTCGAACACTTTGTCGACCGAAAGTGAGTTGGTGTACATATGGCTCGTACCATACATGGCCTTGGTGGTCTCGGGGTGCGACGAATACTGACGCACCTGGCCGTTGCGTCCAACAACGTCGAAGCCGAGCATCGGCATACCCCACGAGCGCTGGTCCTGACCGGCATTGTTGGGATTCCATATGCCGTATGGAAGGTTGGGGTCATATCCTCCGGCAGTACCCTGGCTGCCATAGAAATTACGGCCCTGATTGGCACGCTCGAAGGCACATGACTGTCCTGCGCCATACCAGTTCTGATAGGCAGGATAGTTGTATAGGTAGCCAAGCATAAGGTTGAATCCGTAAGTCACACCAAGGCCTTTTTTCTTGGTGGCCTTCTTGGTAGTGATAAGAATCACACCGTTGGCTGCATCAGAACCGTAGAGAGCCGAGGCGTTGGCTCCCTTCAGCACCTCGAGATCCTCGATTTCATCGGGGTTGATAAGGTTGGCCGGGTTGCCGAAGTCAAGGTCACCGTCCTCGCCCATGTTGTTGATGATGGGTACTCCGTCGACTACGATAAGCGGCTGGTTGTTGCCTGTGAGAGAGTTGACACCACGCAGCACTATACGTGTCGAGGCGGTAGGACCGCCGCCGGATATTACCTGCATACCGGCGGCTTTTCCGGTAAGCATATCCATAAGGTTGGAACCACGCACCTCTGTAAGAGGCTCTGTATCTATTGACTGCCGCGCATAGGAGAGCGACTTGGCGTCGCGTGTGATACCGAGAGCAGTCACAACCACCTCGTTGAGCTGGTTCTGGTCATTTACAAGCACTACGTTGAGGGCGCCTGCGTTTTTTACTGTGATATTCTGACGCTGATAGCCCACGTAGCTGATCTGGAGCTTTTCGCCCTTGTCGGCCTTTATGGAGAATTTGCCGTCGACATTGGTGGAGGTGACTCGGTTTGTACCTGCTACATGCACGGTAGCGCCGATGACAGGCTCTCCATCCTGGTCAACAACCGTACCGCTGAGCGACAGACTCTGTGCCCATGCCTGTTGTCCAGCCAGTGATGTTGCCAGCAGAGCGGCCGATGCCGAGAGCCGTGACAGATGTTTGAATGATATTCGCATCCTATGTACTGAGTTTTTGTGATGAGTTAAGGTTTGTTTGTCTCAGAAGAGGGGGTCGTGTTGCAGGCCAAGGTCCATTGCTACAGCCAAAGTCCTGCCACACATATATGGTGTAATTGACTTTATATACAATCTACAAATTCCAAAGCAGTCCGCAATGCCATCAATTAATAGTCTGAGGCCTGCGGTTTGCACCGGGGTATCCTAAATACAATCTTTTTTACAATAATCGGCCTCTGCCGACAATATACCTTTATCTTGGATTTATATCAAATTTACGTTATATCCGCCATATATGAAAGTGAGGAGAATCCGGAGGGGACAAGGATCAATTTTATCCCCTCCGGGACTGGATTCCATAATAATCGTTTCGTCAACCGGAAAGCGCCGGGCGATGCTCCGTTATCGGGCAACCTTGGCTACCGCGAATCCGGCTCCATCGCGTGCCACTATCACGTAGGCACCTGCGGAAAGACCATTGAGGTCAAGAGCACCCTTGGCCTGCGCTACTTTCACGCCCTTGAGGGTATAAGCGGAGAATACTGTGGTGTCAGTCGCTGTAACTATACCGTGGGCGATATTCATCCGGAGCTTGCCGTTGACAGCGGTAATCTCATCGATGCCGGTAGTGGGAGGTGTATAGTAATCGGTAATCTCGCCACCTCCGTCAACGATGTCGTAGAGATGGTCGACATCGATTTCATTGGCGCCTACGATAGCCTTGTCGCCGCGGGTCTTGCCGTTCATGTCGGTGGCCGAGATGTCGAAGCCGCGGATAGTCCAGTTTGAACCATTGTTGGTGACAATCTTCTCAGACTCCTTGTCGGCCTTTACATAATACTGCTTGTCGCCGAGATTGCCGGCCTCGCTGTCGGGATTTATCGGAGCAGCACCCCATGCGTAACCATTGTAAAGGAGACCGCCGGAGAGAGCGGCTGCATCTTCATGGAAGCAGGGAGCGTTGTTTTCCTTATCATCAGCATAATTCAGAATGGAAGTAGCCGACTTCACAATGCCGTTTTCGTCACCGGCAATGCGGGATACAGCGCTGTGCTCAATCTTCATGTCGGCAATGCTCTTGGCATGCTCGTTTAGGAATGATATGTCGCTGTATTGGCCGTTGCCACACTGGTTGCCCTCCATGATGGTGTTGAAAATCTCGACAGAGATAGCATTGGCAGGATGTGCGGCGTCACCGTCAAAGCAGATGTTGGCTCCATGTCCGGCATTAGTCTCGCCACGGTTTCCGTTGCTGCCGCCGGCAATCATGGAGCAGTTGGTGAGATTGAGGAGCGAGCCCTCGGTACCGCCATTCCAGAACAACTGCGGGCCATAGAATCCACTGGTGTTGCCTGTAAAAAGGCAGTTGCCTAACTTCATGAGGATATGCTTGGTGCCATTACCATTGCCGTCACGCTGGTATATAGCAACGCCTCCGCCGTGCTCCCATATGGCATCGTTGAATCCGAAGAAGCAGTTGGTGATGTTGGCGTCGATAATACGGTCTGCGCCGTCAACATTTGTGAATGCATAAATGGCTCCGCCACGGACCCATGCCGAATTGCCCATGAACGAGCAGCGGTTGATGTCGACTTTCGATGACTGGTGGAGAGTCCATAGGCACAGTGCACCACCCTCGACACGTTGGCAAGGCTTATCGAATGCGTTGGCACCGTTGTTCTCGAAATAGCAGTCCTCAAGCACGAGGTCTCCACCTGTCTGACATATGGCGCCGCCGCGACGGGCACTGTTAAAAGTAAATATAGAGTTCTTGATTGTAAGTTTGCCGAACTGGAAATGAATAGCGCCGCCACGCTCGGCAGTTTTTCCGTCCTCGGGATTGTAGCACTCCATAGCACCCTCAGTGACAGGGGTAAGTAAGGTCTCATCGAAGCCATTGCCTGTGAACACACAGTTGTCGAAGTTAGCCACTATATGGTCATGGATATAGAATGTGCCTCCTTCGGTAGGAGCTACACCGTTCTGGAATCGCAGGTTCTCGAAGTTGGTGAACACCTTGCCTGCCTGGTCGCCCTCTACGTCTCCGGAAATCCATTTGCCGGCATTGGTCTCGATGCCGAGCTCAAAAAAGCGCCATGCGAAGTCGCCGTCGAAGCCGTCTGCCTCGGGATTCTGGCCGCGGAAAGTGATATCGGCCCATGCCGAGTTGTCGACCTTAAGCTGGAAACCGTTCTGGTTACCTTCTTTATAGAAGTGGCCGCAATTGCCTTTTGAGAGCCGGTTGTTGGCAACAGCAAGGTCGTACTCGGTCTGCATGTGGAGGATACCAGAGATGTTTATGACATCGCCACGCTCGAGAATCGATGTAAGATTGGTAAGAGTCTTACGGGGAGCATCGGCGGTAAGACCGCTGTTGCCGTCATCTCCATTGGGCGAAAGATAGAGATCCTTTGCCTGAAGATTTCCCATTGCCAGAGCCGCCATTGTGGCGAGCACTGATGCACGTGTAAAATTCTTTTTCATGCGTGATGGATTTGATTGAAGATTAAACTATATAATATTTTTTTGTGTACTTCATGTCAGCGGTCCGACTTCCGTCCTGCGCCCTGCCGGATATCGTCCGGTATCGTCGCCACATTGCGGATGTCAGGAGAGTTAATGCGATGCAAACTTAACGCACGAGCCTTAACTGCGCGCTTAATTCCCACTTAACGCGCAATTAATTTTGCCCGACATGCTTTTAAACATATTTTTAACACTTCGATAACCGTCCACGCAACACATTGACACACAGCTACATGAAGCTCACACAGCCGGTACGCATATATATTGTCGCCATATAGGAGTATCACGTCCACACAAGACAGCCGGGATGTACTGTCACAACCCCGGCTGCCGTATTATAATGCAATGGTCATGTTAAGTCAAAGTATGATTTTACTTACCTTCCGTCCACTTACCCCCACATAAATTCCATGTGGCAGTACTGCCTCACTCAATACTCCGCAATACACACGTATACCGTTCAGATTATATACAGTCACCTCGCTCTCGGCGTCGATGAACGTATCTTCAATACCAACGGTATCGTCGCCATCATCATAATCCCGGACTATATCGCCGGTAAAGTAGAAGTCGGTAAACTTTACATTGATTTTACCAAGTGTGGTGACATCATTGTAGATGTACATGCGGCATGTAACAATATCTGACCAATCCACCTTGTCGAGATTGTTCATTGAAGAGGTGGCAACGGAATATACATGCTTGCCGAATTTCCAGTCAAGTTTCTTTATGTTATAATATCCGGCGGCCTCCTGCCCCCAGTCTTTTATCTCTTCGCTTGGCTTGCTCGCCAGTATCACACCATAACCGCCTTTTCCTGTTATGTTCTCAAGAAGTGCAGGATCTTCTACTCAATCTACAGGTGTAATCTCGACTTCGAAATTAAACGCAGTGTTTGTATATCCTGACAAATCTACGTGGTCGATTTCTAAAGTGATATATGCCGAGGTCTTAGGGTCTCTGCCAAGCACAAACTGACACTCTTTCGTAGAACTGTTAGGTTGCTTATATTTATATGGAATAGCAATCGACTCGTTGACAATAACTCTGCCATGATCGACAATCTTCATATTCTTCATCTTGAATATGTATTCGGATGATTTCATGCGCGCGAACATCAGGCTTACACCGGTAAACTGAGTGTCGGCATTGAGTTTGTCAAGATTCGGACTCTTGGACATCGGTATAACCACATGATTCCATTGTCCGTCGACCACTCCTCCAAATATATCGGCATATACCGTATTCATTCCCGGCCCCATGGAGACAAATTCCCAGTTGCCACCCGATGACTTCAGATTGAGGTTGATGTAGTTCTGATTTTCCATTTTGCCATTACCGTCATCAAGCGGGCAACCCCATTCGATTCCGGAGAAAGCCATGCCATCCTTGGCCAACGGACTCTCCACGTATAAATCAAACTCAATCACAGCATCTTCCACGCAACATTTTTCAAGACTGAAAGACAAGCATGCAAGAGATCGTATCGGTTATGAAGTTACCTTTTGTCTCGTATATCTTGGTCGTTTTTCGTCCTGTTCCTCAGTCATGTACATAAAGTACACTCCTTCGGCACATGTCGAAAATCGACTCAAGCTATACGACCCTAACGGCAACATTTATTATTAAACAAGCTCTTAATCTCCGGTTAATGTGTCAAAACACGTTTAATAACACATTGCTGACTTCTCTGTCAGTACCTGTATATATGCCTGCCTCAATCTCGAAAAATAACAAAGGGCCAGTCATCACGACTCGCCCTTTGTTATTAACCTTAAATCTAATACCATGAAAAACACAGTGCAAATATAGTAATTATACTTACAGAACACGGGGCATGGTGAATAGTTCATCCTATAATCCGATTTAATATTCTTTAACATTTGCAACGATTTTAATTCATTACCTTTGTAAAACAAATCGAAACCAGACACTCTCATGAGAATAAAGATTCTTATCGTCGACGATGAAGAACCCATCTGCGAAATCCTGAAATACAACCTTGAGCTTGAAGGTTACGAAGCCGACTATGCATTGTCGGCCGAAGAAGCCATGAATCTCGACCTGTCAAGCTACGCCCTGTTTATCCTTGACATAATGATGGATCAGGTATCGGGCTTCGACTTCGCCAAGCAGTTGCGCAACAATATCAAGACCGAGAATACCCCTATTATCTTCTGTTCGGCCCTCGACGGAGAGGACGATACCGTAATGGGGCTCAATATCGGTGGCGACGACTATATCACAAAGCCTTTTGTAATCAGCGAGGTGCTTGCCCGTGTGCGTGCCGTGTTGCGCCGCTCGCAGGCCTCCCAGCAATATGCCTACAACGTATCCCAGGCCCTTACCGAGCCTGATATCGTGTTCAAGACCCTGCGCATCGACCGCAACGAAAAGGCATGTTACCTCGACGGACAGCCGGTGGCACTTACCAAGACCGAATTCGAGATACTGCTGTTTTTCCTCACCCACCGCAACAGAATTTACTCCCGCGAGGAGATTATACGCGAGGTGTGGCCCGACGATGTGGTAGTAAGCAACCGCACTATCGACACCAATATAACCCGCCTGCGCAAAAAGATTGACCCCTACGGCAACTATATCATAACCCGCCTGGGATTCGGCTACGGATTCAAAGAGACAATCTGACCTCCAGACACCGATCTGCATATACATGTCACTGATTAGAAAACACAAGCTCAACTATGGCTGGCGGCTGTTTCTGCCGCTGGTCGGCTTGCTTTGGCTTGTAATCATCGCAGTGGCCATATATCAGTATAAAAACGAGTCGAAGCTGCGCGAGGAGATTGTCAACGACGAGATACGTCTGCTCAACTCGCGCATAATCGCTGCCTACGAGCAGGAACTCGACCTTATGCCGGTAATCCAGTTTGCAGCAAAGTACTACGAAAACTCAGCGCTCAACGGCATACGCATATCGGTCTACGACAACCACGGCAATCTGCTGTACTGCACCGGCACCCCGATACCGTCGTCGGTCAACGGCAAGACGCCGCCCGAGCTTATCGCGGCCAACGAGACCGGCCACGGCACCTCGCTGCGACGAAGCGACGTAGACCCGACACAGGCCTACTACTACTTCGGAGTGCGCACATCGGCCGACGGCAAAATCTATGTACATACGGCTATGCCTTACACAAGCGCCCTGTCGCGCGAACTGTCGGTCGACAAAGGCATGTGGCTGCTGATACTCGCCATGGCCATAGGCACTACAATCTTCGCCTACTTCACCACCCGCATCCTCGGCCGCAACGTAATCATACTCCACGACTTCGCGACGAAAGCCGCCGCAGGGGAGCCGCTGCCGCGTATCGACAACTTCCCCCACAACGAGCTCGGCGACATATCGAGGCAGATATACAAACTGTATACCGAGAAGGACGCGGCAATCAACCGGTCGGAACGCGAACACTCCATAGCCATCAAGGCCACCGAGGACAAGATACACATGACCCGCGAGCTCTCCAACAACATCAACCATGAGCTCAAGACCCCCGTCGGTGTAATACGCGGCTATCTCGACACCATAGCGACCCACCCGGAAATGGTACCGGAGATGAAGCAGAAATTCATCGAAAACGCCCGCAACGCCATGGACCGGCTGTGCAACCTGCTCAACGACCTCTCGTCGATAACACGTCTGGAAGAGGGCGCCAACTCGATATCCAACGAAGACGTCGACCTCAACGACCTGCTGTTCAATATCAGTACCGAACTGGAGTCAATCAACATGACCAACAACATCCACTTCTCCTACGACATACCCGACGGCTGCATCGTTATCGGCAACTACAATCTCCTGTACGGGATGATGATGAATCTCATACGCAACGCCGACTTCCACTCACGCGGCGAGAACTGCGGCATCAGGCTCCTCAGCCAGAACTCCAGAGAATATACGTTTGCATTCGCCGACGACGGAGTAGGCGTGGGCGAGCAGCACCTGAGCCATCTATTCGACCGATTCTACCGCATCGACAAAGGGCGTTCACGAAAGGTAGGAGGCACAGGCCTCGGCCTCCCTATCGTAAAAAACACGGTAACGGTATTCGGAGGCACAATCTTCGCCCGCAACCGCCAGCCTCATGGCCTGGAATTCGTATTCACCCTTATGAAAGCCCGGCAGGAGGCTTCATCGGAGGCCTGAACAGTGGCCTTAACCGGGGAAAATACGATAAAAAGACCTTATATTGCAATTTTATCAACATTGACACATCGGCGTAACCGGTTTGTCATATCGTCATATTACCTTTGCACTACCTCAGACGACAAGGAGTTGTCGTTACCTCTGAGAAAAGAAATTATGCCAAAATAAGCATAGCTTGCAAAGAATTAGTAATTATTAGTTATGGAGCAGGCCTTGTAAGACGCCTTTCTTGAAAGCGAGGCACCCGAATCCGGGCATAGGTTAGGGAAACATAGAGGACCAGTCGAGATGACCCCCACCTCCCGCTGCTATACAAATAATAGATACATTAGAGCAAGATTGAGCCACCTCACCACAAGGTGGCTTTCTTGTATATATACGTCTACATACTCCTCTGCATACAAGTGTATACAAGCCTCCGGAGTAAAGTTGACAAAAAGCATCACATTCGGTGCCCGCGTGGAGTACGAGACACCACCCATCAATGTGGCCAACATACAGATACATGACGGCGACCGTCTGCGCTACCATTGGGAACTGTCGCACCACGACGACAAAATCTGCTACGACCAGATAAGCCGGATACCGGCAAGAGCCGACAATCCCCACTGGATGCTCGACGACCACAAGATAACACGCCGTGTGTACTCGCTCAAGACCGCCGACAGGATACAGACAGCTTTCGACCCGCTTACAGCCTCGCTCTTCATCGTCAGCGACAGTGTGGTCAACATCGTGAATCTGCCCGACAGCACCTCGCGCACAATAACCGTAAAGGGCGGATACCGCGAGATGACCATGTCAAACAATCTTGTCTATCGCCCGTCGACCGGCGAACTGGTGTCGTTCGACCTCAACCGCGGCACAATAGCCACCTTCGACTTCCCGACAGCCACATGGTCGAATCCCGAGTCGCACTCCGAGCTTGAGCCCGTCCATGCCAACCATTCATGGGCCCTTCAGGGCGATTCGGTCTACTACTCCTTTGGCGGCTACGGCTTTTTCAGGTTTTCCAACGACATGTACCGTCTTGACCTCAACAGCAACACGATGGAGCAGATACAACTGCGTCCGCGTCCCGCTCCACGCAACGGTGCGGCATCGGCTGTCGTAGGCGACAAGCTCTACATATTCGGAGGCAAAGGCAACGAGACAGGCCGACAGGAACTCCCCACCCGCTATTACTACGACCTCTATGAGTACGACCTGGCCACCATGCAGGGACGCAAGGTATGGGAGATGGATACCGTGAGCAATATCTTCCTCAACGCCTCGACAATGTACTACGACGAGGAGACCAAGAGTTTCCTTGTAGCCACCACACAGTTCGGGCGCAGTGTGGCGCGCATATATCTCGACCGTCCGGCCTACAGCACGGTAGTGAAACCTCTGCATCTCGACATGGGCTACCGCGACTGTGTCTACGACTTCTTCTATGCTCCTGAGTCGCGTACATATTATCTGCTTGTCGACCGTCTGCTCACCGACAAGACCCACGACCTGAACGTATACGCCGTGGAGGGGCCGCTCGCTCTCGACAACAACACCGGGCAGCACTTCGACACCCTGGCAGGCTCACGCACATGGATATGGTGGATAGTCGGCGGACTGGCTCTACTTGGAGCCGCGGGTGGAGCCGCCCTGGCACTGCGCCGCCGCCGCAACCGACAGACAGAGACTTGTAGAGAAGACAATATATTGCATGGCACTGCCATGCAATATAGCCGGGATGCGCATCCCGGGACCGGAAACCCCGAACCAACCGTATCCGAGACTCCCGTACCCGACGCGGCAACCGACACTCAGCGACCGGACCCGACCGACAACAGCGCCAGCTCTGCTGATGCTACGACCGAACCGGAGGAAGCCGACACCCCCGATACCGACACTTACGACGACGAGGAGGCCCTGTCGGAGCTGACATCAAAGGCCGACATTCCCTCCTACTACGACCGTTCGAGGATGGCCATATCGCTGCTCGGCAACTTCAATGTCACCGACCGCGATGGCAAAAACATAACCACTGCATTCTCCTCGCGCACAAAGAAACTGCTCCTGCTTCTGCTGCTTGTCAACAAGAAGAACAAAAACGGAGTGCCGATGCACCTTATCGACGAGACCATCTGGGGCGACAAAGACGAGGTGTCGGCACGCAACAACCGCAATGTGTACATGCGCCGCCTGCGTCTGCTCCTTGAAAAGGTAGGCGACATCACCATCACATTCGACAACGGCTACTTCAAGCTCGATGCCGGCAATGTGTTTATCGACTATTACGAGGTAATCGGGCGCATGCAGCAGCTCGACGAACCGGGTGCAGATGAAGAGACCATAGAGCGCACGCTTGAGCTGCTGCTGTACGGTCCGCTTCTCCCCAACACTGTGTATGAATGGCTCGACCAGTACAAGGGCGACTACTCCCACCGGTGTCTGGTATGCCTCACCAAGCTGCTTGCCGACAAAGCCGGGAACGACGAGGAGTCGGATACAGCCTACCGCATAGCGCAGACCATCATGAGACACGACACTCTGTCGGAGGAAGCCCTGCGCGTGCAGTGCCGCATACTCCACCGCCGGCATATGACGGGTCTGGCCAAGGCTCTTTACAACAATTTCTGCAAGGAGTACCATCAGGTGATGGGCGACGACTTCGCCACTACATTCCAGAGCCTCATCGACTGATTCAATCCACTTCCGGCACAAGCATACGACAAGAGGATGCCCCGACATGGCATCCTCTTGCTGTATTATTCGGCGTGAAGGCCATCAGAAAGGATATCCGATGGCGAGATGGAAGGCGAGGCTGTTGCCGAAGCTCTTCATGTTGTAGTATCCGCCATAGCCTGTGTAGTAGGGAGCATGTATACCGATGCCGAGGTCGCCACGGATTACCATCATGCCGATATCAAACCGCAGTCCGACACCGGTGCCTACGGCCACTTCCTTCCAGAATGTGGAGGCTTCGAGCTTACCACCCGGGCGCTGCGGGTCGGCCTTGAGCAGCCACACATTGCCGGTGTCGACAAACAGTGCGCCGTGGAGCGGGCCGTAGATGGGGAAGCGGTATTCGACGTTGAATTCCATCTTGAATGTACCCGTCTGGTCGAAGTTGGAGTTGACCGAGCCCTCCTCAGGATGATATGATCCGGGACCTATGCTGCGCACGGTGAACGCACGTATGGAGTTGGCTCCGCCTACATAGAACTGCTCGCTGTAGGGCACTTCCTTTCCGTTGCCATAGGCGTGGGCTGCCCCGATGAGAAATCGCGACACGAGCCAGCTGTCGCCTGTGCCGAGACGTCGGCTGTAGACCACCTGTGCGGTACCCTTCACAAACTGGGAGAAAGGCATTCCGAAAAGTTTCTTCTCGCCTTTCACTCCGGCGGCACGCCACAGGAGCCAGGATATATTGCCGGCTTCCTGGAATGTGGTGTTTACGCTTATCACATTGTCGCGGTCCATGGGGTGCTCGTAGTTCATGCTCCAGAGCATCTGCGGTATAAACTGGTCGCGGAAGCTGAGTGCCACAGCACGGTTGCGGGCCATTATGGAGTCAAACACCGATGTGGTGTGCATCAGCTTTACGTAGGTGAACTTGAGGGGTGTGAAAGAGTATGAGAAGTATTTGCGTGTCTGCCAGTCGTAGGTCATCGAGGCGGTAAACTGGGCCATGTTGAAGTAGTGGGGCCGGTTGAGCAGGTCGGCATTGAGCTGAAAGCGTGTCCAGTTTATATTCTTGCGCGACAGCCTTACGAAATGTGGCATGAGCAGGCGCGGTATGGCCAGGGATGTGTTGATGCCCACCTCGTAGCTGTTGAACACCGAGCTGCGGTCGTGACCCGTCTGCCACTCGTAGCTGCCGGTGAGCCCTACTCTCAGCTGTTCGCCGCCGCCCCATAGGTTGCGGTTGGTGACGGAGAATGTGGCGCCCGGTCCGATGTAGCTGTTTGACTTGGATGATACGTTGGCCTCTATGCTTGCTTCGAGCGGGGCGTCGAACGTGCAGTCGATTGCCACGTCGAGTGTAGGCTCGGCGGCTGTGGTGTCGGGGAAAGCCTCGATGTTTATCGAGTTGAATATGCCCAGCCGCGACAGGTAGGTCTGCGTTCTGTTCATGTCGCGCACGGAGAATGTGCGCCCCTTGCGGAATGTGACACACTCGGGTATGAGTGCATGCCTCAGCTTGGAGGGCATCATCTGTATTATCGTGGCCCTGCGAGTGGGTATGGTGTCGGGGGTGCCTCCGCCTTCGTTGCGGTTGACGTAGACGGTGACGTTGCCGGTAGTGAAGCGCTTCAGGGCGAATTTCGGCACATTGCGCGCTATGGTCAGACGCAGGGCTATGCGCTGCGACTCGATGGTGCTGTCGGCGAGATACTCAATGTACTCCGGGCGGAAGAAATAGTATCCCGAATTGCGCAGGGCGTTGGCTATGCGTATGCGTTCGGCCGAGAGGGAGTCGGTCGAATAGCGCTGTCCGGCCACCATGTATGTACTGCGTCGGGCCAGGGAGTCGATTTTGTGGCAGAGGAGTGTCGAATCGGGCAGAAGCTCGATGGTGTCGAGCAGATATGCCGGCCCGGTATTGACGGTGTAGAGTATCTTGGCCTTGCGGCTGTTGCGCTTTGAGGGTATCAGCTCATACGATGCGGTGCCGCGGAAGTAGCCCGAGTTGTCGAGCACCGATTCAATCATTGTGGTGCGCAGGTTGGGGCGCACGTCGCTCACCGTCACCGGCTCCTGCACGAGCTTGCGGTACATCCAGCCTTTGAGTCCGTGGCTGTCGGGATTCCAGTTGTTGTAGACCCACAGCCCCACGGGTATAGGCACCGGGAATCCCATCACCTTGAACTGGTTGGGCTTCACGTCGACGGCAGTCTTCACTTTGTCGGCGACTCCGCCCGGCACTTTCGCACCGTCGGGAGCCGATATCTCCACCTTTTTGACTCCGGTGTAGAGGGTCTCTCCCTTTGGCAGACGACGTGTGGTGGAGCACGACGAGAGCGCCGCAGCCATGGCCACTATGAGCATAGCCGCCAGCGACAGCATGCTCCATGAGCGGGATATAGTGTGGTTATTTTTCTTTATCATCGGTCGGGGGTGTTGCTGTTGGTTGGGTGGTGATGGCGGCGGGAGTGCCTGCGGGGAGAGGCTCAGGTTTGCGCCGCCGGAAGGGGAAGAGGTCGCGCAGGGAGCGCAGCTTGCGCTTGTAGACGAAGCCCACGCCTGTCTGTGTCACCTCGCCTTCGAGTATGTCCTCATATCCCACGTGGCGGAACAGGCGCAGATACATCGTGCCGGTGCGGTTGAGCATGTACTCGAATGAGATATCGTTGATGAGGTTCTGCGAGAAGTTCTCGTCGGTGTCGGCATCGGTCGAGTAGTTGCCACCCACCACTATCTTCACCCGGTCGTTGAAGAGGGTCTTGCTCACCTTGTAGCTATAGCTTGTGGTGGTCGATGTGGCTCCGTCGAGAGTGCGGTCGTACTGGTCTATGCCAAATGATATGTCGACTCCGTGTATGGTGTTGGCCGCCCATGTGTTGAGCCTTGCCGTCAGGAACGAGAACAGGGGGTTGCCGCCGAGGTTGGAGTTGGCTTTTGTGCCGAGGCCGGTGTAGACGTTGTAGAGGAGCATGTTCATGGCCTGGTTGGCACGCTGGCTCTGGCTCATCGACTGCAGCTCGTTGGATATGGTGATGTCGTCGTCGGTCGAGAGGTCGAAGGCCACGTCCATGTCCTCAAGAGTGCCTGTGACGCCGAGCGACACTATGAAGTTGACCAGGCGTGAGTTCTGACCCTCTTCGGTGACGTTGGCTTTCACCACGTCGTCGGCATGGATGTTGAGGATGGGGTTCATCATGTCGCCGTTGAATGCCACATAGCTGCCGCTGCGGAAGTCAAACAGTTTCTCGGTCATCAGCGGCGGGGTGTATCTCACGAATCCCTTCTCGATGGTGTATCGGCCGGAGAGCCGCATGTCGCTGAAGGGGTTCATGTTGAAGTTGAGCGTTCCCGAGCCCTGTATCTGTGCGCGGTTGGCACCGTCGGGCGATATGTCGACCCCGATGGTAGTGCCGTCGTCGATTACGAGCTTAGCCTCAAGGAGCATTGCCATTCCGGTGTTGGCGATTGTGTCGGCCATGGCCACTGCAGCTGTGTCGCTGAACTGCACGAAGCGCACCATGTCGTCGTCGGTGGGGCCGAGGGCCGACATGTCGTTGCCGGCGATGCCCATCACGTAGGTGACGTTGCTTCCGGGCAGAAGGGTCAGTGTGGTGTTGACGCGCATTATGTCGAGGTTGCCTCTCACGCGAGCGTCGACATCGACAAATGCCTTGCCGTATACGTCGCTGCCCGAGGAGCGCTGCGAGGATATGGCCTGCATGTTGCGGGCGGTGAGGGTGAGGTCGATGGCGGGCGACGATAGCGAGCGCATGTCGACAGTGCCGTCGACGTAGAGCGGATTGTCGTTCTTTCCCTTTATGGCGTAGCGGTCAAACCGCACCACATTGCTGTCGACCGGTATCTTCTCTTCGGAGAATGTGAATTCGGTGCCTATCATGTCGACCTTCACGGCCGTGGAGTCGAAGTCGAGGTATCCGTCAAACACCGGCTCGGTCAGGGTGCCGGTGATGCTCATCGTGCCGTTGAGAGTGCCTTTAATCGAGGCCATGCCCGGGGGGAGGAACGGGTTGACGATGCGCAGCGGAAGGTGTATCATCGAGAAATCGAGGTCAAAGGGGTTGAGGCGCGTGCTGTCGTTGAGTGCTCCCACAGCTGTTATTACCTTGATGCTGTCGATCATCAGCGATGTGGAGGCATGAATCACGCCTGCGGTATTGGTGGTGACTCCGACATCGAACAGGAATGAGCCCACGGGCTCTCCGCCGTAGGATAGCGAGTCGAGCAACACATTGCCCTGTCCGGTGAGTGAGCGCGATGTGGCGTCCCAGTCGATGGCTATGTCGGCCCCGGCCACACCCTTTACCGGCGGGGCGAACGGAGAGAGCGACAGCCAGTCGGCCAGCTCGATGCCCGAGGCGCTGAGAATTACCTTCTCCTGTTCGTGTCCCGGGGCGAGGGAGTCGTGGCGGGTGAATATGTCGAGGTGGCTCCCGGAGGCTCCCGACAGGCGCAGGTCGGCGTCGAGATGCTTCTGCGGGAAGTTGAAGGTGATGAAGTTGTCGGGGTTGAGAGTCCAGTCCTTGTAGCTGATTACCGGGTTGAGCGGTGTGAGGCGCAGGGTCATTGTGGTGTCGGTCTGTGACACTGTGGCTCCGAGCCTGAATCCGGTCTTGCCCTGTATGTTTTTCTGGTCGAAGAAAGCCGACAGGCCGTTGTATCCGGCATATCCCGAGAGGTCGACATGGGCGAAGTCGTCGAATGTGCCGGGGCGGTTGTTCATGGCCGCGCGGTATATCAGGAACTCGCCGTGCTGCATGGCGCTTAGCGACACCGAGTCGATGCGTGTGCTTCCGGCCGATATGCCTGTGGCGGCAGCGCCGAGGGTTATTATCGAGTCGTTGGCCATGGCGAGGGAGAGCGAGCGTATCTCCGTGTCGGATGATCTGAGCACGCTTGCCAGCAGATTCTCTCCCGCTCCGGCGCTGACATCGAGCCTGAACGGGGGGAGGGCCCTCTGCAGGGTGTCGACGGCAATGCGGCGCGAGGCCATCATGGCTGATGCGAGCGTGGATGCGTCCGACATGCGGGCTATGAGCGAGTCGAGACCGCAACGTGCGTTGAGTGTGGCCTTGAGGTCCATGTTGTCGAGCGTGGCCACTGTAGTCGAGTCGTCGGCCTTGAGCGTGAGGTCGATGGCGGGAGTGTAGAGGTCGAGTCCTGGCATTGTCCAGCCCAGACCGCTTACGCTCATTATGGCATCGTATATGGCGCTGTCGGGCACTATGCGTGCGGTGCCGTCGAGGCCGAATGTGCCGCGGCACTCGTCGGGAGTCATCCCCAGGGCCTTGAGGTCGAGATTGTGCACGTCGCCGTCGAAGGCCACGTCGTATACTCCTCCTGCCACCGTGCCCGAGAGGTCGAGGTCGAAGGCGGCGTCGTGGTTGAGCGACAGCAGGCCTCCCTTTATCTCTCCGTCGGCGAGCGAGGCCCATGCCTTGAGGTCGGTATATGTCTTCTTGTTGAACACAATAGAGGCCACATCGGCTTCGGCCTTTAGGCGTGTGCGTGTCGAGGTGATGTCGAGGCCGTGGCCCTCGGCCGATACGGAGGCAGTGATGTCGCCTACCCCGAGCGAGGGCATTATCGATGCTACGGGGAAACGGTCGAGCGAGAGGGTCACGTCGTAGTCGGTGGCCCGTCCGTTCCACATGGCCCTGAGCAGCATGTCGCCGGTGCGGTCGACCGTAGCGGCAAGGTCACCGCTGATTACGCCGCGCTTCATGTCGACAGAGCCGTCGAGTGTCAGCGGGGGTATGCTTATTTCCTTGGCCATAGCGGGAGTGAGGGCTATGTTGCGGGCAAACTGCACGTTGGGCAGTGAGCCGTCGATGTCGATATGTCCCGAGAGGTTGTCGGGGTTCATGGCGTCGGCCACATGGCCCGATGCCTCGATGTTGAAATAGTCGCGCATGGCGACTGACAGTCGGTCGACCGACAGCCGGCCGACTGTACCGTCGGCGTTGGCCTGCAGCTCTATGTCGCGCGACTGCGGCAGGGCGTCGAGCATCGTGCGCATGGCCGGGAAAGCCATGGCAAGGTCGGGGAGACCGATGGCGGCCTTGGCGCGCAGACTGAGCGGGAGCGAGGGGTCGGAGGCGATGTCGCCCATCCCCATCATTGCGTCGAACTCGGCCGACGAATATATGGTCGACAGGGAGAATCCCGAGGCACGCATGACGGTGGAGTCCATGGCGAATGTGCCCGAGGCGTCGAGCCTGAGCCCGCAGCGCTCGGTGGCACTGAGGCGGCGCAGGGGCACGGTGATGGCTGCTCCGCGGTTGTAGAGCGAGTCAATGCACAGGTCTACATGCGACACGGCCAGGTAGTTCATGTCGAGCCCGGGGGCCGGCACGGCTCCGCGCATGGCGTAGATGGCGTCGCGTGCGGTGAGGCGCAGCGAGTCTCCGGTGATGGTCCACATCAGCGAGTCGGGGGTTGATGCGATGGCGGAGGCGTCGACGAGTGTGGAGTCGGCGGGATGGGTCTTGAGGTATTCGGCCGATGGGGTGAGATAGGTGGCGCTCACGGAGTCGATGTGCAGCGAGCGGGCATGGATGGTGTGGGAGAGCATGTCGAGATGGCCGTCGGCCAGAGTGGCCGCGGGCACCGTCACGTCGAGGCTGTCGATTACGGGGAGCATGGCCATGCGGTAGCGCACATTGCGCAGCGACAGCAGCGAGGCGTCGATGGTCAGCGCAGTGGCGGCGGCAGTGTCGGGCGGGGTGGCCGTGGTGTCGGGGCCGTTGAACAGCAGGAGCACGTCGGCTCCGTCGAGCTCGGCGCGGCTGATGGAGATATGTCCGTCGCGCAGGTTGTAGCCCGAGGGGAGCAGGCGGAAACGGTCTACGACGGCCTGTAGGTACATGGCAGAGTCGGGTGTGCCGAGGCGGTAGCGTATGCCGTCGAGGTCGCCCTCGGCCCTTATGTCAAGCCCGAGCAGCGGGAGGGGCTCCACCTGCAGGCGCGCATTGCGTGCGACGGCCATAGTGTCGCCGGGAGCGTTGACAATCATCACTCCGGAGGCTGTGACCCTCAGCGGCCATTGCAGTCTCAGCCTGTCGGCAGTAATCTCCATGCCTGTCATACCGGATACCTTGCGCAGCGCAAACGGGAACACGGCATCCTGAATAAAAGGCACATACAGCAGCAGCGGCAACGCCATAACTGCTACCACCACCCACATAAGCGTCTTTAGAACACGACGCAGCACCGTATTTTTTATCCAATGATGTCCCACAAATAAATAGTCTTTTGCTATTTAAAACATAAAATTACACTAAATGTTTTACCCCGCAAAATATCCTGCGCTTATAGCACGGACGATGGCATGGCACGTGGTCGAATGTTTTGTCGCCAGGCTACGCCGGGCACACCCGAATACATCCGCACGACTACACACCCGACTATACCTCGCCCGACTGTGCCCGCGGTGAATACATACAAATATTTCATTTAATTATTTTACCTATTGAAAAATTATTATTTACTTTGCATAAATAAACCATATTATAACCCAATCTTTTCATCTGACATCCGGACAAATCCCGACAAGGGCAGAGGTATAGCCGGCGAAAACGGCGGCTTACGGCCCGCATAATCTATTCACGTCGTGTACCGTCGGTCGGTACGGGGGTCGTATCAAGAAACAAATCAATACACTATACCATGAGTTCCCTGACTAAAAAAAACTGGTATCCGTGGCTGGTCGTAGGTCTGCTATGGATTGTGGCGCTCCTCAACTATATGGACCGCCAGATGCTCTCTACGATGCGCGCCTCGATGGCCGTCGACATCGCCGACCTTGAATCTACCATCATGTTTGGAAAGGTAATGGCCGCATTCATGTGGATCTACGGATTCTGCAGCCCCATCTCCGGCATCATAGCCGACCGTGTCAACCGCAAATGGCTCATCGTGGGCTCCCTGTTTGTGTGGTCGACCGTGACCCTCATGCTCGGCTATGCCACCACATTCCATGAAGTGTATGTGCTCCGCGCGATAATGGGCGTCAGCGAGGCCCTTTATATCCCTGCGGCCCTCTCTCTGATTGCCGACTACTTCACCGGAAAGCAGCTGAGCCTCGCCATAGGCATACATATGACAGGCCTCTACATGGGGCAGGCCATCGGCGGATTCGGTGCATTCGTGGCCGAGCGTCTCTCGTGGCAGGCCACATTCCACTGGTTCGGCATTATCGGCATCGTCTACGCCGTAATCCTCATCGCGTTCCTGTATGAAAAGCGTGTTGCCGCCGCAGAAGCCAAAGAGAAGACCTCTATCTCCCGGGCCATCAGCCAGGGCCTTGCCGGAGTGAAATCCTCGCTGGGCATACTTCTGGGCAACGCCGCGTTCTGGACGATACTCTTCTTCTTCGCGTCATGCTCCATACCCGGATGGTCGACAAAGAACTGGCTACCCGAGCTGTTTGCCTCGTCACTGGGCATATCGATGGTGGTGGCCGGCCCGATTGCCACAATCACTATCGCGATAAGCTCGTTCATAGGGGTGATGATCGGCGGTCCGCTTGCCGACAACTGGGCCCGCAGAAATGTGAAAGGGCGCATATACACCTCATCCATCGGACTCTCGCTGATGATACCCGCTCTGGTGATGATGGGCTTCGGCTCGTCGCTCTTCGCCGCCATAGGGGCCGGAATACTCTTCGGACTGGGATACGGCCTGTTTGACGCCAACAACATGCCTATCCTCTGCCAGTTTGTGTCGTCGCGCAACCGAGGCTCGGCCTACGGCCTGATGAACATGTCGGGCCTGTTTATCGGCGCCTTTGCCACCGACTTCCTGGGCTCGCTCGCGGCTGAAGGGAAGATGGGTATCGGATTTGCCATGATGGCCGCCGCGCTGGTGCTGGCGGTGCTCCTGCAGCTCACCGTATTGCGCCCGACCACTCTCAACATGACCGAGGAGGATGAAGCTCTGAAAAAGGACTCCGACCTTATCAGTGCATGACAGACATAAAACAACTTAGAACAGCTATTCATAATATCTGACAATGGAAAAAATCAAAGGGTTAATCGACGCTCCGTTCACCCCGATGCATGCCAACGGAGACATCAATCTCGAAGTAATACCGGCATATGCCGACATGCTTGTAAAGAACGGCCTCAAGGGCGTGTTTATCAACGGCTCGTCAGGCGAAGGCTACATGCTCACCCCCGAAGAGCGCATGGCCGTGGCCGAGAAATGGATGGCCTCAGTGCCCGAGGGATTCAAGGTAATAGTGCATGTAGGCAGCTGCTGTCTGCGCGAAAGCGTTGCCCTTGCGGCCCATGCCGAGAAAATCGGCGCATGGGGCATCGGCTCGATGGCGCCTCCGTTCCCGAAAATCGGACGCATCGAGGAGCTGGTGAAATACTGCGAGGAGATAGCCGCCGCCGCTCCCTCGCTCCCATTCTACTACTACCACATACCCGCCTTCAACGGCGCGTTCCTCCCCATGATCGAGCTGCTCAAGGCTGTCGACGGACGCATACCCAACTTCGCCGGCATCAAATACACATTTGAAAGCCTCTATGAGTACAACCAGTGCCGCCTGTACAAGGACGGCAAGTTTGACATGCTCCACGGACAGGACGAGACCATCCTCCCCTCGCTGGCACAAGGCGGCGCACAGGGAGGCATCGGCGGCACCACCAACTACAACGGCCGCGAGCTCACCGGCATCATCGAAGCATGGGAGAAAGGCGATATCGAGACTGCCCGCGAGAAGCAGAATTTCTCTCAGGCCGTAATCAACGTCATCTGCAACTACCGCGGCAACATCGTGGGAGGAAAGCGCATCATGAAGCTCATAGGCCTCGACCTCGGCCCCAACCGCACACCCTTCCGCAACATGACCGACGAGGAGGAAGCCTCAATGAAGCAGGAACTCGAGGCAATCGGATTTTTCGAACGCTGCAATAAACTCTAACCGAACAAGCACAGTCACAGATGATTGACAAGGAATACCTAAGCCAATGCTCCGAGAGATACAAGGCCGACCTTAAGGGCAACATAATGCCATTCTGGATTGAGAAAGGCCTCGACCCGGTATACGGCGGAGTATATACATGCCTCGACCGGCAGGGCAACATAATGGATACCACCAAATCGGTGTGGTTTCAGGGCCGATTCGGATTCATAGGCTCGTTTGCGTTCAACAATATCGAGAAAAACCCGCAGTGGCTCGACGCCTCGCGCAGTTGTATCGAGTTTATCGAGGCCCACTGCTCCGACCCCGAGGACGGACGCATGTATTTTGAAGTGATGGCCGACGGCACCCCTCTGAGAAAACGCCGCTACGTGTTCTCCGAATGCTTCGCCGCGATAGCCATGAGCGAATATGCCCTGGCATCGGGCGACATGACATATGCCGCCAAGGCCCTCGCCCTGTTCAAGGAGATACGCCGGTTTATTTCCACCCCGGGGATACTCCCTCCGAAGTATCTCCCCACACAGCCCGCTATCGGCCACTCGATAACCATGATTCTTATCAACACGGCGTCGTGCATACGCAAGGTCATCTCCGACCCCGAGCTCGACAGCCAGATTGACGAGTCGATCGAGAAGCTAAAACTGTTTATCCACCCCGAATACAAGGCCCTGCTTGAGACCGTGACCCCCGAGGGCAACCTCATCGACACATGCTCGGGACGCACAATCAACCCCGGCCACTGCATCGAGACGGCATGGTTCCTGCTTGAGGAGGCACGCCACCGCAACTGGGACAAGCAGCTCGTGGAGATGGCGACACAGATACTCGACTGGTCGTGGGACTGGGGATGGGACGAGGAGTTCGGCGGAATAATCAACTTCCGCGACTGCCGCAATTTCCCGCCTCAGGATTATTCGCAGGACATGAAGTTCTGGTGGCCCCAGTGCGAGACAGTAATCGCCACCCTCTACGCCTACATAGCCACCGGCAACGAGAAATATCTCGACATGCACCGCAAAGCCAACGAGTGGATGTACGCGCATCTGCCCGACGCCGAGTATCCCGAGTGGTACGGCTACCTCCACCGCGACGGCTCTGTGGCACAGCCTGCCAAAGGCAACATCTTCAAGGGTCCGTTCCACATACCGCGCATGCTCGTCCAGGCATCGAAACTCTGCGACGAGATACTCGCCATGTAAACGTAGCGACGCCCCCCTGCCCGGGGGACACACAATATCGCTTCATCCTGCCGGCCACGACCACGACATCACCGTCACTGCGTGAGCCGCCCGGAATATTGCCATAACCAAATGTACCTTTCTCTCTTTGACTGAGATGGAGCGACTGATGCAATACATATGGCAACACCGCCTGTGGATGCCCGCCGACATGAAAACTGTCGACGGGCGCCGCGTGCAGGTGCTCGACCCCGGACGCCTCAACACCGACGCAGGGCCCGACTTCTTCAACGCAAAAGTAATAATCGACGGACAGAAATGGGCCGGCGACATTGAAATCCACGTCAGGGCATCGGACTGGCACCGCCACCGCCACGACCACGACCCGGCATACCGGTCGGTGATACTGCATGTCGTGGCACGCGACGACGCGGCGATTCAACGCCCCGACGGACAGACCATACCGCAGATGCGCATGGAGTGCGACCCGGGATTTCACCACAGCTACACCGCGCTGGTAGGCCACTCGGCATCATCATCTCTGCCTTGCGCGTCGGAGATACGCTCAATCGAAAACATACACCTCCACGGATGGCTCGACCGCCTCGCCTTCGAGAGACTCCACGCCAAGGCCGACCGCATAGAGCGGCTGCTCCGACGCACCAACGGCGACTGGGAGGAAGCATGCTTCATAACACTCGCACGCGCTCTGGGATTCGGCGTAAACTCCGACCCGTTGGAACGGCTCGCCGCCTCCATTCCCCTGGCCGCCATAGGCAAGCACAGCGATTCGCCGCTGTCAATAGAGGCTATGCTCCTGGGGCAGGCCGGCCTGATTCCACCAGCCGACACGTCATCATCCGACAGATACGCCTCCCTGCTGAGACGCGAATATGAATTCCTCGCCCACAAATTCTCGCTCACACCGCTGGATAATCCAGGGTGGAAAATGGCACGCATGCGTCCGGCCAACTTCCCCCACAGGCGTATCGCCTTTCTCTCGGCAATGCTGCTGGGAGGATTCAAATTCATGAGTGCCATCACATCAGCCACCGGCACCGAAGAGATTCTGAAGATATTCAACGCCCCGATTACAGGATACTGGGAGTCGCACTACCATTTCGGAAAAGAGTCGCCCGGCCTCCCGACCATGCTCAGCCTGTCGTCGAAACGCATACTCGCCATCAACGTGGCCGCACCCATACTCTACGCCTGGGGAACGACACACAACCTGCTCCGGTGGCAGGACGCCGCCGTAGCCCTGCTCCAGGACATTCCGGCGGAAAGCAACTCAATAACATCGCTGTTCGGCTCAGTCGGCATAAAGTGTACCGACGCATTCACATCGCAGGCCCTGATACAGCTGCGGCGCGAATACTGCGAAAGCCGCAAATGTCTCTACTGCCGCATAGGCCACCGCATGCTGGCGCGAAAATCAATAGCCCGCAACCAATAGCCACATCCGCCACACACATCCCCAGCCTTCCTCCACCACGCACGGATGGCAACAGGCTGTCCTGTCGGGACATTCTCGGGACAATCGGGACAGTGTCCGCATCTGTCCACACAGTTTTCGGACAGGACACCTCACCTTCAGACAATACCACCCGGGCGGATGCGGCGACACAACCCCGTAAAAAAGAAATGCCCCTGCGGAGCAGCCACGCCAAGGCGACTGTCGACCCGCAGGGGTTCTGAACTTAAACTTATCTGAGGGTTGCCATCCTTGTCACCCCTCGCATGCCATGGTGGATTACTCGGCGGCCACGGCACGATTGGCGGGAGCCGGGCCTTTGCCGTCGCGCTTGCGCCAGAGGGCCGACATCTCCTCAAGAGTCTTGCCCTTGGTCTCAGGCACGAGCTTGTAGACAAACCATGCGGCTACTACGCATATCATTCCGTAGAGGGCGTAGGCAAACATGTGGCCGAAGCGGTCGCCCATGCCGAATGCCTCCATGTTGTACATGGGCACGAAGGTCGACGACACGATAAAGTTGAATATCCACTGGAATGCCACCGCGATAGCCATGGCGGCGCCACGGATGGTGTTGGGGAATATCTCGGCGATGAGCACCCAGCAGATGGGACCCCATGAGAACATGAACGAAGCGGAGTAGACCATGATGCACACTACCGACACGAGGGGGTGCAGCTCGAAGAGATTGACGGCGGCTACGCCCAGGGCGCCGATGGCCATGCCTATGGAGCCTGTGATGAGCAGGGGCTTGCGTCCCCACTTCTCTACGGTGAACACGGCCACGAGGGTGAAGGCGATGTTGATGATGCCCATGATTACGGTCTGCACCATCGGGTTGCCCATGTGCATGGAGTCGAAGATGCGCGGAGCGAAGTAGAGCACGGCGTTGATGCCCACTGCCTGCTGGAACACCGAGAGCATGATGCCCAGGAAGATTACCATCACGCCGAACGAAAAGAGCTTCTCGCTCTTTACCTCGACGGTGGCCTTGATTTCGGCCAGTGTCTCGCGTGCCTTGGCAAGGCCGTTGATGCGCGAGAGCACCATGAGGGCGCGCTCGTCGCGGCCTACAAGCGAGAGGTAGCGCGGCGACTCGGGCACGAAGCATACCAGCACTGTGAACAGGCCGGCCACGATAGCCTCGGAGCCGAACATGTAGCGCCAGCCGCGGTCGATGGTCCAGGCGGCGTCGGAGAGGTTGACGATGTTGTAGATGTTTTCAGCGGTCTTCTCGATGATGGGGTTGGCGTGGTCGCCGAGAATCATGAAGTTGACGAAGTAGACCACGAGCTGGCCGAAGATGATGGCAAACTGGTTCCACGACACGAGAGTGCCTCGGATGTTGGAGGGAGCCACCTCGGCGATGTACATGGGACACACGGCCGAGGCGAGGCCTACGCCTATGCCTCCGATGATGCGGTAGGCGTTGAACATCCACAGCAGGCTGTAGCTGGGCCGGCCGTGAGTAAAGAGGATAAACTCGGGCTCATAGCTGCCGAGGGCCGACACGAAGAAGAGGATTCCGGCAAGGATAAGCGAGCGCTTGCGCCCGAGATATTGGGCGCAGAAGCCCGACACGGCGGCGCCGATGATGCATCCCAGCAGGGCGCTCGACGAGGTGATGCCATGGATTACGTCGGTGTACACAAAGTCGGAGGCACCCACGAAGAATGCCTGCAGACCCTTCTCGGCTCCGGATATCACAGCGGTGTCGTAGCCGAAGAGCAGGCCTCCCATTACGGCGACCAGCACTATGGAAAACAGGTAGGCTTTACTGCCTTTTTCTGGATAATTCATTGATGTTGGATATTAAGAGGCAGTGAAAACCGCCTTTAAGGTTAAGAATATCTTGGCGGGCGTCTCTATCTCTGTGCATGGATGCGCCGCGCGATTGCCGTTTCGATAAAAACGACCTACTCCGGTCTGCCGAAGCGGGCCGGAGCGGTCATATGCGGGGTTGCTATATCAAGGAGCAGAGCATTAAGCGTACATGTTGACGATTGCCTCGTAGAGTTCCTGTTTGCCTGATGTGGTGGCGGGCTCGCCCTGTGTGCGGGCATATTCTACCACCTGCTCGAGGGTGAGCTTGCCGTCCTCGAATTCCTTGCCCTTGCCGGCATCGAAGCTGGCGTAGCGCTCGGCGAGCATCTTCTTGTAGGGCGACTTCTCAAGCACGTCGGCTGCGCTGAGGAGGGCGCGGGCCATGGCATCCATGCCTGCGATGTGGGCGATGAAGATATCCTCGAGGTCGGTAGAGTTGCGGCGTGTCTTGGCGTCGAAGTTTGTGCCGCCGTTGCCGAGGCCTCCGTTGCGGATGATCTGCATCATGGCCTGGGTGAGCTCGTAGTTGTCGATGGGGAACTGGTCGGTATCCCAGCCGTTCTGGTAGTCGCCGCGGTTGGCATCGATAGAGCCGAGCATACCATTGTCGACAGCTACAGCGAGCTCATGCTCGAATGTGTGGCCGGCGAGGGTGGCGTGGTTTACCTCGATGTTGACTTTGAAGTCCTTGTCGAGTCCGTGGGCCTTGAGGAATCCGATTACGGTCTCGGTGTCAACGTCGTACTGGTGCTTGGAGGGTTCCATGGGCTTGGGCTCGATGAGGAATGTGCCGGTGAAGCCTTTTGAGCGGGCATAGTCGCGGGCGATTGTGAGCATCATGGCCAGGTGTTCCTTCTCGCGCTTCTGGTCGGTGTTGAGGAGGCTCATGTAGCCTTCGCGTCCGCCCCAGAACACGTAGTTCTGACCGCCGAGGGCGATTGTGGCGTCGATAGCGTTCTTAATCTGCACGGCAGCGCGGGCCACTACGTCAAAGTCGGGGTTAGTGGCTGCGCCATTCATATAGCGGCCGTTGCCGAATACGTTGGCGGTGCCCCAGAGGTTCTTGATGCCTGTCTGGGCCATCTTCTCCTTGAGGTAGGCTACGATTTCGTTCATGCGGCCTTCGTAGTCGTCGATATCGGTGAGATCGCCGATGAGGTCGGTGTCGTGGAAGCAGAAGTATTCAACGCCGAGTTTCTGCATAATCTCGAATCCGGCGTCGGCGCGCTGCTTGGCGGCTGTCATTGCGTCGGGAGCCTCGTTCCAGGGGAATTTCTTGGTGCCTGTGCCGAACTGGTCGCCGCCTTCGGCGCAGAGTGTGTGCCACCATGCCATTGCAAACTTGAGCCATTCTTTCATGGGCTTGCCGAGCACCACGCGCTCTGCGTCGTAGTAGCGGAATGCCATGGGGTTGTAGCTCTGGGGACCTTCATAGGCGATTTTGCCTACCGAGGGAAAATACTCTTTTGTTGCCATAATGTTTAATGGATTTTGGGATTATATGTATGTTGATTAATTTTCAGAGTTCTGTGCCATGACTGCGGCGAGGCGCTCCTTCCACAGGGCATATGCCTCAGCGTAGGCTGCGGCGTCGGCGGCCACGGGCTCGATTATCTCGATGCGGTCGAGTGTGGCGAATGCCTCGTTGTTGTCGCGGTATATGCCGGCTCCGATTCCGGCGCCCTTGGCCGCTCCGACCGAACCGTCGGTGTTGAACAGCTCGATTGTGGCCCCGCTGACTCCGGCGAGGGTCTCGCGGAAGAGAGGCGAGAGGAACATGTTGGCGTGGCCGGCGTGTATCTTGTTGAGCTTCATGCCCATCTGCTGCATTACCTCCATGCCGTACATGAACGAGAATACGATGCCCTCCTGGGCGGCGCGCAGAAGGTGGCTCTTGTTGTGGCGCAGGAAGTTGACACCATGTATCGATGAGCCTGTCTCACGGTTGCGGAGCACACGCTCGGCTCCGTTGCCGAAGGGGAGTATGCTCACGCCCTCGGCTCCGATGGGAGCCTGGGAGGCCACGTCGTTCATTTCGGCATAGCCTATCCCCTCGGGGGCCACATTGCGCTTCATCCATGAGTTGAGGATGCCTGTGCCGCTGATGCAGGTCATTACACCCAGGCGGGGCTCTGCAGTGGTGTGGTTGACGTGAGCGAAGTTGTTGACACGCGACTGGGGGTCGTAGCTTACATCGCCGATTATGCCGTAGACCACACCCGAGGTGCCTGCGGTAGAGGCTACCTCACCGGGGTTGAATACGTTGAGCGACAGGGCGTTGTTGGGCTGATCGCCGGCACGGTATGTGACGGGGATACCCTCGGCGAGGCCAAGTTCGGCGGCAGCCTCGGAGGTGACAGTGCCCTGAACAGAGAATGTAGGCACTATTTCGGGCAGTATGTCGGCGGGGAATCCGAGGTAATCCATCAGGAAGGCAGCGGGAGCACCCTCCTTGAAGTCCCAGAGCATCATCTCCGAGAGGCCGCTCACGGTAGTGGCCACACGGCCTGTGAGACGCATGGCGATGTAGTCGCCCGGGAGGAGGATTTTCCATATGCGGTCGAACTGCTCGGGCTCGTTCTCCTTGACCCACGCGAGCTTGGTGGCGGTGAAGTTGCCGGGAGAGTTGAGCATATGGCCCAGACAGAGGTCGGCGCCGAGTTCGCCGAATGCCTTTTCGCCGTAGGGCACTCCGCGGGAGTCACACCATATGATGGCCGGACGTATGACATTGCATGCGCTGTCGATGCATACCAGCCCATGCATCTGATAGGAAATGCCGATGGCGGATATGTCGCGGGGGTCGACCTTCGACTCGGCCATGATGGCCTCTGTGGCCTCGCGCAGGTGTTTCCACCACTCCGAGGGGTGCTGTTCGGCCCAGCCTGTGCGCACCGAGATAATCTCGGCCTCGGTCTTGGGGAAGAACGCGGTGCTTACGCATTTGCCTGTATCGGCGCTTACGAGGGAAGTCTTCACTGAAGAACTGCCTATGTCATATCCTAAAAGATACATATGGGTAATGTGATTTTATGGTTTAAAGTGCTTATGGATATATAGATTGCCGGTGGGGTGGCCCGAGGGGCCTCTGTCGCGGCTATGTTCTGTAGTCTGTGCCGGGGGTCAGCGGCGCTGTCGGTTGTATGCCTTGCGGTCAAACCGGTAGAAGCGTGCCGCACGGTGGGCCACTCCCTGCTGGTACTCGTCGAGGGGCACCACGTAGGACATCGAGGCCACTTTCTTGTGGAAGTTGCGCACATCGACCTTCCGGCCGAACACAATCTCGAAAAGCGTGCGCATCTGCGCCAGGGTAAACTTGCGCGGCAACAGCTCGAAGAGCAGCGCCGGGTCGGCTACAGCCATCGAGCGCATCTGCAGTATGGCCTCGCTGAGTATAAGGTTGTGGTCAAAGGCCAGGGTGCCTACTCCGTCAAGGGGCATCCACAGGGCATTGTGCCCTTCGAGGCATCCGGTGGTGGAGCGGTCAATCTTTACAAGCGCTATGTAGGCGATGGTGACTATGCGCTCGACATGGGCCTGCTGGGCACGCTCAAGCCATTTTACGTCGCGCGGGTCGCGGGTGCGGTCCTTCGACCCGTAGGCTTTGTACTGCATCAGCCCGGCGTTCTCCACTCCGGTAAGCTCGCGCAGCACCCTTGATGCGGCCTGGTCGAGGTCCTCGTCCTGATATATCAGACTGCCGGGGAGCTTCATGTCGCGATACTCCTCGCCCTCGCTGTGGCGGCTTACAAGGAGCACGTTGAGACGCTCTCCATCCCAGCCCATCACCACACAGTCCACCGATATGTGGTTGTTGGCGAGAGGAGCTGTGGTTGCTGGTTGTGTCGGCATGGCTGTCATATGATTAATTACAGCGCAAAATTAGCATTAACGCAAAGTATCGTAAAACTATATTTATATGTTATAAAACATTATTTCCCTGACATTTAGTTTTCATACCATCTACAATAACACCGCAGATGATATTGTACATGACACATTAAGCTGATAATCAGTTATTGTCGTATCGACAATAAGGCTGGAATATACAAAAAAAGAGCGACAGTTAAATATTGTTAACCATCGCTCAGCTATATCATTCGCCCCGCTCCGGGGGGGTGAGATCAACGGGCTCCGGGGTCTACCACCGGGTCTGGCCGTCGCCGGTCACGAGATACTTGTAAGTAGTGATTTCGGGGAGGCCCATCGGGCCGCGTGCGTGCAGCTTCTGGGTAGATATGCCTATTTCGGCTCCGAAGCCAAACTGTCCGCCGTCGGTAAAGGCCGTAGACACGTTGGCGTAGACACAGGCGGCGTCGACCTCGCGCAGGAATGCAGCCACGGCTGCCTCGTCCTCGGCCACTATGCACTCGCTGTGGCGGCTGGTGTGGGCATCGATGAAGTCGATTGCGTCGCGCAGCCCGTCGGCAGTCACCACGGTCATCTTGTAGTCCATCCACTCGCATCCCATATCCTCCTGTGAGGCTTCGCGCAGGAGCCCCACAGGGTATGCCCCGGCAAGGGCCTCAAGCGCACGGTGGTCGGCATGTATCTCGACATTCTTCTCTGCCAGCGGAGCGCATATGGCCGGAAGGTCGGCCAGACGCGACGAGTCGACTACAAGCGTGTCAAGGGCGTTGCATACGCTGACACGGCGTGTCTTGGCATTGAACACTATGTCGCGGGCCTTCTCAAGCATGGCCGACGAGTGCACATAGGTGTGACACACTCCTGCGCCGGTCTCTATGACAGGCACCGCGGCTGTGTCGCGCACAAAGTCGATAAGCCGCCGCGACCCGCGGGGAATCACCACGTCAATCATACCTACCGCTCCGAGCATCTCGGCTGTAGCCTGGCGGTCGTTGGGCAGCAGGGTGACGATATCGGGGTCCCACCCCATGGCCTCAAGCTCGCGGCGTATGATATCCACGGCTGCGCTATTGGTGTCGGCTGCCTCGTGGCCACCCTTGAGCACGGTGGCGCTTCCGGCCTTGGCGCAGAGGGCAAACACGTCGAACGTGACATTGGGCCTCGCCTCATATATTACACCTATAACTCCGAACGGCACCGACACCTTGCGTATCACCATCCCGTTGGGACGGGTCACCGACGAGAGTTCTCTCCCGAGGGGCGACGGGAGGGCGGCGACGGCACGCATGTCGCGCACAATGTCGGCTATGCGCTGCTCGGTAAGGAGCAGACGGTCGGCACGCGGGTCGGCTGGCTCCATGCGCGACATGTCGGACAGATTGGCCTCAAGCAGGGCCGAGGCGTTGCGTTCGATTGATGCGGCCACACGCAGCAGCATATCATCGATTTCCTGTGGAGAGCGCAGGGCGAGCTGGCGTGATGCCCGGCGCGAGTGCTGTAAAAGCGAAGTTATAGACATAATGTATATTTGTTGTTAAGAGCTTGTTTAATAATAAATGTTACCGTCAGGGCGGTCAGTCGTCGGACAGATTTTCGCTTGTGATGAGGGAGTTATGGGGCTCCATAACGACCGAAGAGCGGGCGGAAATATGCCGGCGAATGGCCGACGGGAGGTAATTTGTTTCATATCGTTGATATATTTTTGCATTTATTTTAGAAGCAGCCAAAAGATTGTATAAGTTATAAAGTTACCTTTTGTCTCGTATATCTTGGCCGCTTTTCGCCCTGTTCCTCAGTCATGTACATAAAGTACACTCCTTCGGCACATGTCGAAAATCGACTCAAGCTATACGACCCTGGCGGCAACATTTATTATTAAACAAGCTCTTATTCTATCAGAGAGCGCAGGTAGCCTTCGGCATTCTTTGCTTTCTTGGCCACCTCCTTGTTGTCGATGAAATATAGCAGTGTGGTATATTTTTTCGACGCCTGCCTGGCTTCGCCCTTCGAAGGGCTTACCGCCACATACTGCAGGATGGCGATATTGCCGTCGGCGGCACGCCACAGAAGGTTGTTGTCGGTGTCGCGTATCTTAGCAGGTTCGCCGTAGAGGTCGGTAAGGTGGCTGCGTGCCCCCTCGAAAGCCGACATGTCGGGTGTAGCCGTGGTGCGGGAGAAGCCTACCTGCATCAGCTTGTCCTTGTAGAAGTCGAGCACGCCGTTATCCCATGCCACAGTGCCCCACGAGGCAGGAGCATAGGAGTACTGGCGCTGCTCGTTTATGGGGTCGGTGGTGACGGAGCGCTGAGGGTCGCCGAGAGCTTCGACACACTTGTCGTATTTCCATCCGAAGCGTATGCCGTTGACACCCGTCATTTTGTCACGCGCGCCGGCTGTCGATGCTCCGGCGAGCAGCACTATTGCCATGAGCAATGTGCGTCTGAATAACTTTCTCATAATAAATAAAAATAGATACAATAGATATAGAGATATGTGTGTGATTTTCAGGAAGCCGGTTACGTCTCTCAGAGTATGAGACATGCGCCTCAGGGGAGGAAGGGCGACCTCACCGAAGAGTCGATGTACAGGTAGTCGCAATGGATGAGCGGACGACTGCCGCGGCCACCTATAGCAGCGCGTGCATGGGTCGAATCAAGGCCTGCACGTCCCCAGGCTATGACGTTGCCCTCGGGGTCGATTACCTGCACGATGTCGTCCTTCTCGAAGTCGCCCTCTACAGCGTCGACACCCACCATAAGCAGGCTTGTGCCGACAGGCGACAGAAGGGCCTCGGCGGCTCCGCGGTTGACACGCACGGCACCCTTGGCGAAGTCCTCGCTGTGGGCTATCCATTTCTTTACGCCGGTGACAGGCGTGGCCGACGGACTGAAGAGTGTGTGCGGCACCTCCGGGCCGAGACCCATCAGCGAGGTCAGCACACCCTCTCGCTTGCCGTTAGCTATGATTACAGCCACACCCTCCGAGGCAAGTTTGGTAGCGGTGCGATATTTGGTGGCCATACCTCCGCGTCCGAGCGACGAGCGGTTCTCGCTTATCATGCCCGAGGCGTCGAATCCGCTCCCTATCACCGGTATGAGCCGGCTGTCGTGGCACGTAGGGTCACCTGTATATACACCGTCGACATTGCTGAGAATCACCAGCGCCTCGCAGCCCATCATCGTGGCGAGAAGCCCCGACAGCTCGTCGTTGTCGGTAAACATCAGTTCGGTCATCGATACGGTGTCGTTTTCATTTACCACGGGTATGACATCGTTGTCGAGCATCACCTCCATGCAATGTTTCTGATTGAGGTAATGGCGGCGTGTGGCGAAATTCTCTTTAGTGGTAAGCACCTGCCCGCAGGCAAGTCCGCGGCCGCTGAAGAGGTCGTAGTAACGGTTGATGAGCTTGGCCTGCCCTACGGCAGAATACAACTGGCGCGAGGACACGGAGTCAAGCCCCTGGATGCCTCGGAGCTCGCTGCGCCCTGCGGCTACGGCTCCCGACGACACTATGACCACACGCATCCCCGCCGAGTGGAGCTCGGCTATCTGGTCGACAAGAGCCGACATGCGGGTCACGTCGAGGGTACCGTCGCGGCGTGTGAGTACATTACTACCGATTTTTACGGCAATATTTTTGAAGCGTGGTGTAGGCATACGTAAATTTCAACAATTTCTCAGTCATTTTTGTTGCTGTCGTCGCGGCGTATTTCCACACGGCGTATCTTTCCGGAGATGGTCTTGGGCAGTTCCTTCACGAATTCCACCACACGGGGATATTTGTATGGGGCGGTGACGCGCTTTACATGATTCTGAATCTCCTTGACCAGCTCGTCGCCGGCACGATTCTCATACTCTTTGCTCAGCACGATGGTGGCTTTCACCACCTGACCGCGTATATCGTCGGGCACACCGGTGATGGCACACTCTACGACGGCGGGATGGGTCATCAGAGCGCTCTCCACCTCAAACGGACCTATACGGTAGCCCGACGACTTGATTACATCGTCGATACGGCCCACAAACCAGAAGTATCCGTCCTCGTCGCGCCATGCCACATCGCCTGTATGGTAGAGTCCGTCGTGCATGGCCTCACGTGTTAGCTGAGGGTCGTGGAGATATTCCTTGAACAGTCCGAGCGGACGGTGACCACCCTCGGGGAGCCGGACCACAATCTCGCCCTGCTGACCGTCCTCTACCGGTACACCCTGCCCGTCGACAAGGTCGATGTCATATTCCGGGCCTTTCTTGCCCATCGAGCCGGGCTTAGGCTCGAGCCAGGGGTAAGTGGCCACGGTAAGAGTGGTCTCTGTCTGGCCGAACCCTTCCATCAGCTTTATTCCGGTAAGTCTCAGCCACTCCTCGTAGACACTCGGGTTGAGCGCTTCGCCGGCAATCGTGCAGTAGCGCAGGGTCGACAGATTGTATTTCGACATATCCTCGCGTATGAGGAAACGGAACACCGTAGGGGGCGCGCAGAACGAGGTGATGCCATAGTCGTGAATCATGCGGAGCACATCGACAGGCTCAAACTTCTCGAAGTCGTAGACAAATACATTGGCACCGGCTATCCACTGGCCATAGAGCTTGCCCCACACTGCTTTTCCCCAGCCGGTATCGGCAAGTGTAAGGTGCAGGCTGTCCTCGCCAAGATTGTGCCAGTAGCTGGCGGTGATGATATGGCCAAGGGGGTAGGTGAAATTGTGGGCCACCATCTTGGGCTCGCCGGTGGTGCCGGAGGTGAAGTATAGCAGCGATATATCATCGTTGGCATTGGCTACCGCGGGGCGCACGAAAGGCGCCGCACCGGCTATCGAGCTGTTGAAGTCGTACCATCCTTCGGGCACCACAGGCCCGGTCGATATCAGAGCCTCAACGGTAGGACATTCGCCTATAGAGCGCTGTATGTGACCAAGCACCACCTCATCGCCTGTCGACACAATGGCCTTTATGCCGGCCTTGTTGCAACGGTAGATTATATCGTGCTCGGTGAGCAGGTGGGTAGCGGGGATTACTGTGGCTCCGAGTTTGTGGAGAGCTATAATCGAAAACCAGAACTGATAGTGGCGCTTGAGTATCAGCATCACCATGTCGCCATGTCCGATGCCGAGCGACTGGAAGAATGAGGCCGTACGGTCGCTCTCGCGCTTGATGTCGGCAAACGTAAACTGTATCTTCTCACCCCTGTCGTTGGTCCATAGCAGAGCCGGCTTATCGGGCTCTTTCTCAGCCCAGGCGTCAACCACATCGTAACCGAAATTAAAGTTGTCGGGCACATTGACATGGAAGTTGGCCATAAAATCCTCATAAGACTCAAATTCGGTCTTATCTAAAAACTTTTCAAGCATGTGTAAGCAAATAATAGGTTGATGATATAGAGCAACGACAGACTACGAAATTATGGCTATAATCCTTGCCGTAGAGCCTATGGCACGCAGGCCGTGGGGGCGAAGAGAATCAAACATTATGCTGTCGCCGGGACGCATACGTGTAACGTGGCCGCCTACCGAAAGTTCAATCTCACCCTCAAGCACATAGTTGAACTCCTGACCGCTGTGCACATTCAGCGTCAGAGGAGAGTCGGTTGGTTCTATGGTCACAAGAAACGGCGCCATGATTCTCCGCTGGAATCCGGCGGCAAGATCCTGATAGCTGTAGGCCGCCGTGCGCTCCACCTTAACGCCCTTGCCTGCTCGGGTGACAAAATAGGAATTCATCGTAGGCTCTTCGCCGAAAAGGAGAGCTGTAAGCTCAACACCGTAGGCCGAGGCAAGGCGATGGAGAAAACTGACAGGCACATCGTACTCACCGCTCTCATAGGCGGCAAGCTCCTCGGGCGACACATCACACTGGTGTGCCATCTCCTCTGCTGTAAGTTCCAGGGCGTCGCGGAGTCCGCGCAGACGCGCCGCCACTTCTTGTATATGGTTCATAACATTCTTTTATTCACGTCAAAGAGTCACAAAGTTACTCAATTTTTCTAAAAACCGGACTGATATGCACGCTAAACACATACATTGTGCAAGATGTTTTGACCACGTTCCAAAATTATATGTACCTTTGTACTGACAAAACAGAATACACACCTATGAAATCAACAATACTTGCTCTACTTTTATCTTTCGTCGCAATCCTACCTGCCGCAGCCTCTACAACCGCACGCCTCAACCGCACATGGGTGGAGACCGGAGTGATGAAACATGACCAGGAAGGCCTCTCGCTGCATGTCGACTTCGACCTTACCGATGCCAAAGGACGCCTGGTAGGCGTGCAGGCCATATTCTACAGCCGTCCCGGCGGATGGGCCCTACGCGACAAAAACGACAAGTACCGGCTGTCGCCGTCACTCAACTATGTGGCCGCATTCGACTATTTCCGCCCGGAGGAGCGCGACATGAAGGTAAGCGACTTCGAACTGTTTATCCCCGTCAGGGAGCTGCATCTCAGCAACGGACACAAATACCGCATCTACGCACAACTGTCGCTCTATTCCGACCCCGGCAAGAAGGGTGAATTCCTGGCCGAGAGCGATTTCCTGCCCATCACTGTCGACCTCACCGACCCAAATCACCCCAAGGCTATCCCCGACTTCTCACAGGTAATCACAGTGGCCGAAGTCGACAAGGCCAAGAAAGAGGGGCGTCAGGTAGGCGTTACAACCCGCAAGAATCCCAAGCAGGATAAAAAAGCCAAGAAAGAGCAGGCACGCAAGATGAAAGCCAGCAAATGGGGCTCACACGGCTCGAAAGTCGAGAAAGACTCAATCGACCGCGCCACCTTCTGGCAAAAAGAAGAAATCGACTCAACAGCACTGCCGAAGCTCTATATTGAGTAATTGTACTGTCAGAGACATCACTCACGGCTCCGGGGTATCTCAGCCCTGAAGCATCATGGTGTACTTGAGTGTCGGCTCTGCGCCGAGGCTCTCCTTGAACACACAGAGGCCATAGTTGGGGACACCCGTCTCGGTAGCAGGCCCGAGGTCGAGCAGACGCATCCCCGCCCGGCGATAATACTCATACACATATTCAGCGAGCAGATTCATGGCCCGCAGCTCGCTGTAGCCGGGCATATCGCCCCAGTACACAACCTGCGCTATCCCCTCGCCCGCAGGATACACCATGGCTCCGGCTATATCAGCGCCATCATGCATGAGCAGGAAAAAATCGGCCTTGACAAGCATTGCGGTGGAGATTACATCGTCCGGCTCCATCCACATAGGGCGCCCCTTGCTCAGATGGTTGGTGCGGATGATATTATATACCCTCAGTATATTCTCCGGCACAGGGACCACTTTGGCGACCGACAGTCCGTTTCCAGAGGCCTGATTCAGCAGTTTGCGGCAACTGCGGCTTACTCCGTCGCGGAAACTGCCGCGCCCGAGGTCGAGATGATAGCTTACATCAAGCGTCGGCGTCAGTCCAAGGCGCGACAGGGCGCTGACCGACTTCACCGTCAGCTCCGGAGCATACGGTTCGGGCGGAAGGGTCACGCGCAACCCCAGTCCCTCCGCCCGGCAATACTCCACTATCTCGCGCCACATGCCGTCGACTGCCTCGAAGCGCCGGCTACGGCTTACGGTAAGCCCTCCGAACGGGGCAGAGAACGGAGAGTGGAGCATGCCGTCGCGACGCCCGAGGATTATGCCTCCGCGCACCTTGCCGTCGCCGGCAAACAGATAGCGCACGTCACCGTCGTCACACTTATGTCGGTTGTGCTCAGTGAATGCGACACCGTTGAATATATGTGGCGGACAAGGAAACATCATCCCGTACTCGCGCGAGGTCACTGCATTTATCATCATGGGAAACTGCTGTTTCCGCAAAGGTAACGAAAAATGGCGACACCTACGACTGAAAGGTGCCGCCATAATGGCTTGCGCTACGATATCGCGTACCGCATATTCTTATTTCATGTTGTACTTGGCGAGGATGTCAAGTATCGGCTGGCGTATCGACTCCATCCAGTTGTAGTAGCCCATATCCGAGGGGTGGGTCTTGTCGGTGCAGGTCGAGCCGTCGGTATCGGCCGCAGGATATACGATGTAGATGTTGTGGTCTGTCTCCATGGCCTTGCGCACCATCTCCTCTGCGGCGGCCATCTTGGCGGCCTCCTTCTGGTCGTTGTCGGTGTTGAAATTGCGGCTTCCTCGGTAGATGGTCTGCTGGAAGATAATCGGGGTGACAGGGTGCTTGGCGCGGATGGTCTTTACGAAATCGTTGAAGTTCTCCCTGATTTCGGGAGCCTGCGGATTGGAAAATGCGTCGAACACGAATGCATCGGCATCGGAGTCGGCGAGCACACGCGCATAGCTCTGCTGGAGCTTGGAGTTGCCGCTCACGCCCAGCGAACGGATATCAAGGCCGGTGGCGCGCTGCAGCTGCAGCGGATAGGCCATGCCTGAGCGGTTGGCCGACACGCCGTGGGTGAAGCTCGACCCCCAGAATACAATCTTGTGCTTGAATGGATTTTCCATCGGAGTGATGGTGGCGTCGGGGCTGATACCCACATACACCTCATCGATGATACTGCGCAGAGGCATATAGAGCAGACACTCCTTCTCGCCGGGAGCCATGGCCGACACCAGGGCCACAGGCTCTCCCTTGGCCGAGGGCACACCAGAGCCTGCGTATACCCACTTGCCGTCGCGCTTTATATAAAGGTCGGCACCGGCCGATGCCACATCCGTGCCGTTGTAGGCATGATGGCGCTTCTTATAGTCAAAGTTTACCTCCACGCGGTCACTGTTGGTCTTGAACACCAGTGCCAGTCCGGATGACTCCTGGTTGAGACTTCGACGCTGGTAGTCAGTGAATCCGTCATACTTCACGGTATCAACACGCGCATAGCGGTCGGGGGTAGGCATCACCTTGCCGATAAGCGTCAGGTCTTTTCCGGGTACAAACTTTGTCTTATTCTTTGCGGCATATGCCGACGGGAGAGCGGCTGCAATGAGGAGTAGAGCCGCCACAAAACTCTTGAGTTTCACAGCTTAATAGTGTTTAATGATAAAAAATTGGTTAATTATTTCCGCAAAGATACAACTTTTTGGCACTACTCCAAAACAAAACCCTTTCGTGATAAAAACGAAAGAGCGCAGTATCCGTAACGACACTACGCCCATATCGTAGGGGATATCCAGGGAAATCACACAAGCATTCCCGAGGCCACCGACGAGGCCACATCCTCGCCCAGACTGGCGGCTACAATCGCAAAAGCGAATACAAAAGCCGACGACGGGCCGTTGGAGGTAATCAGATTTCCGCTCTCTACCACACGCATGTCAACATAGGTGGCGCCACCCTTCTCAAGGTCGGCCTTGAATGAGGGATAACATGTGGCATTCTGCCCTCTTATTATATCGAGCGGAGCGAGCACCACGGCGGGCGACGCACATATCGAGGCTATCTTGCCCTGCTTGAGCCAATGCTTCTGCAAATCGTCGTTTAACGCGTCGCATGCGGCCAGATTGGTGGCCCCGGGCATTCCTCCGGGCACTATCAGCCATTCGGCATCGGTGGTGTCAGTCTCTGCAATCAGTTTGTCAGCCATTACTTCTACTCCGTGGGCGCCCTTTACATTGAGCTTGTCGGCAATCGATACTGTTGACACTTCCATGCCGGCACGGCGCATCACGTCGACCACAGTCAAAGCCTCGACTTCCTCAAAGCCGTCGGCAAGAAAAACATAACTTGTATTCATACTTGATTGTTTTGTTTGGTTATATACTAATTAAGTAACGTAACCCTCACCCCTCATGTTTTATTATTTGCACAATTTATATTCTTCCTATATATTTGCACATAGGTAAACTGTGTAAACATAAATCTGTCTTAACCCATGGAAAAAACAAAATTTCAAATCGAATTCGACCTCAAGAGCATACCTCCGGCTCTGCTGTGGACATACATCTCCTCTCCGTCGGGACTGAAAGAGTGGTTTGCCGACGAGGTAACACTCCACGGAAAGCGTTTCACATTCCGTTGGGACGACGGCGCCGAACAAACAGCCGCTATCGTGGCACAGCGCACGGAATCGTCGCTGAGACTCCGCTGGCACGGCGACTCACTGCGCCACTATTTCGAGTTCAAGATACTGTCGGGCGAGATGACCGACTCTACCTCGCTCCTTGTCACCGACTTTGCCCTCTCTTCCGAGTTAGACGACGCGCGCGACCTGTGGATATCACAGCTCGAGAACCTCCGCATCACCCTCGGATGCTGACATCGCTCCACCGCCACTGATACACATTGCTGTCGCATGCCGGAGAACCATACACGCTCCTTTATTGTTTTAACAACAGTCGGGGAAAAATTCCCGATATCGGCTATTTATTTGCAAAAAAGGAAATTATGGAAAATCGTCAACAACGAAGGCTCGACCGCCAGGAGGAGTACGACCGCCGACTGCTCCACCGCCGCTACAGTTCCTCCCTATTATGGATGTGGATTGGAGTGAGTGTCCTTGTGATTTTACTGTTGCTGTGGCTCACCATTTTTGAGTTCTGGCAGGCATAGACCGTTTAACCAAAAACCAAAGCTATGGGAGCAAGTCTGTGGATTGCATGGGCTCTGATTGGCATAATCGGAGGTTTCATGGTAGGAAAACTGATTTCAAGAATCCGGAATCTTACACTTGCGCTATGCGTAAGCATATGCGGCGCTCTGCTTGGCGGATTCCTGTTTCTTATATTGTTCGGCACCGGCAACACCAATACCGAAGTACTTTCGCTGGTGGCGTCGGCAGTGATGTGTGCGCTGTTTCTGTGGATGCTCACCATAGCATCGCCAAAGCGCAACTACGATGACGATATCACCGACGAGTGAGCGCCCCCGCCATATGAGAGAATACAACGAAGCCCCGCTTTACATATGTCGATATGGCTGCGGGGCTTTGATGCGTTTTACAGTGTCAACTGCGATTACTTCACTACGCGACGCTCTTTGATACGGGCTTTCTTGCCTGTAAGACCACGGAGATAGTAAAGTTTGGCACGACGTACCTTGCCGTACTTGTTGACAACAATTGAGTCGATGAAAGGCGACTCGATGGGGAAGATACGCTCTACACCGATGTTGTCGCTCATCTTGCGCACGGTGAAGCGCTTCTTGTTGCCTTCGCCCGAGATGCGGATAACTACGCCGCGATACTGCTGGATACGCTCTTTGTTACCCTCTTTGATACGGTAAGCCACGGTGATGGTGTCGCCGGGACCAAACTCGGGATGCTGCTTGCCGGTGGCAAATGCCTCTTCGGCTACTTTGATTAAGTCCATTTTTAGTTCGTAATGAATTAATAATGTAGATATTACGCAATATAACGGGCTGCTTGTACCGCCAGAGATTGCGCTAAAACGCTGCAAAGGTAGCAATAATCCGCTGACTGGCAAAGTTTTTCCACACATTTTTCGGCGCTTACACGCCCGACTGTGCCCGCGCGTGCATAGTCAGGGGATATTGTGTCGGTGTGGCGTAGCCCGACATGGCATATTGTCGCCGGGCATATCAGTGGGATACGGCCCCTCCTCAACGCACACACCTTCGCCGGCATTGTCGTTGCGCTTGCAGCTCCACGCGTCAGCGTATAGCCCCAATGGGGGCGTCCACAATGTTAGCCTATGGTAAGAGCCGCATTAGCGGTTCGCAGCCATAGGCCAACAAGGGCATCATCACGTTTGTGCCCGGCGTAGCCCGGCGACTCCCCCGGGACCGTGTCCACAATTGTCCACATATTTTTGTGGACAGGACATTGCCCGCACCATCGTAGGGATACTCGGGCAGCTACAACTCCGACGCATAGACACCACACTCAAAGGAAACACTACTAATCAACACTTTACACACAACCTCTACAATTATTTCACTTAATTTTTGTTAAATACTTGAATTTTCCCATCAACATTTTTGCCAAATAAAAACTAAATGTTAACTTTGCATCAGTTTTTCATGGTATTAGATTTAAGGTAAGAAGATTATTCGTCGTGATGACGAGTATTTTTTTTTGCTACCTACCCAAAGGCTACGGATTCATAGACTATGACATACCCTTCACCATGGCCGAAAATTCCGTAAAATCCAATTCTAAATCTATCTATATGGCACAGAACTGTTCTAATCCGATTACCTATCATACTCTAAGAGGGTGTTTCATAACAAGAGTTAAAATCTGAGTGGTGTATCTTTTAGA